>Ga0209489_101014_pt1 | contig 56907 bp, 42 predicted proteins | sample SiratrowhiteBW_FD_187527 | JGI IMG/M metagenome (GOLD analysis project Ga0209489, IMG submission 187527) | Root nodule microbial communities of legume samples collected from California, USA - Siratro white BW (SPAdes) (version 2) | ecosystem: Host-associated > Plants > Roots > Nodule | place... | reverse complement strand
AAATAAAAAAAAAAAAAAAAAAAAAAAAAAAAAAAAAAAAAAAAAAAAAAAAAAAAAAAAAAAAAAAAAAAAAAGTCAAAACACAATTCTTTCAGATTCCTAACTAGTCACATTAAATTGGGAACAAAGCTATCAACTGAAGTCCATATGTTTCCAATATGATAATAATTTTTTTTCCTTTTAACTAAATATTTTGAGTTTAATTTTCGTGCATTTTAAATTAAAATAATCGATACAAAAATCTAATATTTGATTACGGTGTAATTTATTTATGATTAACTGCAATGCGAGTAAAAAAGAAAGTGACATACATGTTTTGAATTGGAATTCTGCAAGGCGATGCTATTATCTTCGAGAAGTCTATATAACAGTCTTATAGCGAGGAAATTGTTATGCGCTTCTTCCAATTCCATTGGAATGAGCTCTTCTTCTGGTATTCGATTTTGCCTCAGAAATTGGCACTCTACGCGTAACGGGGACCAAAACGAACCGTTTAAATCAGAAAATCAAATTAACGAAGAACAACACAGAGTACCTGCATTGCGGCGAAGAATCTGAGGATGAAACGTGAATTGAAATGGAACGAAACGAAGAAATTTGAAAATTGGCAACAGTTGCAAGTTGTAACCGCTATACGAATAAAATGAACGAAGAAAAGCGTATTATAAGATATTTAAAAAATAATTAAACTTTTTTATACATGAAGTTTGGATTTTAAAAATAAATTTTTATTTGAATTTATTTTAAATGGTGTAACATTTAGTGTAAATAATAATGAGAGTGATTAAAAAAAGTTATCGCTATTAACATTTGAAATGAAGAAGAGCAAATGAAATGAAACTTGATATGAAAATTGAAAGTTAATTTATGTATTACAAAATTGGACATGTGAATAAGTAAAATTATATTGCAAGCAATTTATATAAAAAGGTTGGAGTAATTCAAAGTATAAATTCATTAAATAAAGGATAAATTAAGAATATATATATATATATATATATATATATATATATATATATATATAATACAGGAAAAAAAAATCTAGTGCAACCAATAACAGGATTATAATACACAAGAATTGGTAAATTGAGATCCTAACACATTAAAGTTTTGTTAATAAAATTACTGAGTGTTTATCTGAGACAAATTGATCTTCTGGATATGAACAAGATATATTCGAATTCCATTGGATCCCAAGCCATTTTCCAGACATGTTGGTATCTCTTGCTTTGAACATTATCCTCCTGTTTCATTAAATACAATGTTAAATTATTAATGTTATTTCATGTTTACTATCCTTGTTTCTCAGACAGTTAAGATAAAATAAATCAAGAGTTGTAAATATTTTGTAAATACTAAAATATATTGTGAATATTCTTATTTGAGACTAGAAAACTGCAAATTTCAACTTGATTAAAACTTTTTTTTCCTTATGATTGAAAAATAACTGAATTTCCTTGTACTTTAGAAATGAAATAATTTCAAGACTTTGTATATTTTCAATTCAATATTTAGTCTATTAAAGTCTATTAAGTATTTGAAATTTTTTTCATTTTTCAATTAAGTATATATTCTATTAAGTTGGTGATATATTCTATTTACTTTTCTCCACATGTAAGATTTTATTGTTAATATAATATGATATTGTCATTATAAGAAAAATAAAAAAAAGTGATTAAAAATCGATCATAAATAAAAATAATATTAATTACTATTTTATTGATAGCTGACATATAATAACGGATGAATGATCGATTTTAATAATTATTAAATCGGTCATTAATGTTTTTCTTAATTTTAATTTTTTTTCAAAAAATATAAATCTGATAATGTAATATTCCTACAATTTCATTGTAATAATAACAATTTAATATAGATATTCTTTTTTTAGTCAATTATCTAAAGAAATTTATAATGATGATACATAATTAAGATTTAATAAAATTCAATTTAATGTAAACAATACAATAGTAATAAAAATATTAGATTTGACATATCATTCAAGTCAATCATCCAGATAAAGTTTATAATGATGTTACATAACTAAAATTAAGTAAACACAATAAAATAGTACTAAGAAGATCAAATTTAAGGACAATAAATGTTCAATTCATATGTCAGGAGGTTGAAAATCCATCTTTCCCATCAAGAGATGCAACATTTTGTTATTTTGCTGAATTTCTCTCTCATTATTGACTATTCTTTCACGAAGTTCATCCCTTTCAGTCACAATTACAAGTAACTTGATTTTTAATTGTTCAATATCCTCCTTCATGACTTGCACTGATGAAGATGTAGAATCCTGATAGAATTGTCTCCCAATTACATTGGTTGACTCAGATCCAAGTCCATACACCTTGTCCTTGTTAATTCTAGCAACTTTACACCTAAGTTGTAATTCATCAAGTGAAGACACTCCTGTAGCACATGCCAATTGGGATGTTTCTTCCCATGCATGGATAAATTCTACCTATGAACATCAAAATAAAATTGGTAATACATTTAAAAAAATACAAAAAAAATATATATTAGTGGTGGACAAGTTCACATACCACATTTATTATTTTAATTGTAAAGATGGTAGATAATGAGATCGTATTAATTTTTCAAAAAGTTTCTTATTAATTTAGTCTTCGAAAATCTAGAACAACACAAGAATTAGATCAAGTAGAGATTAATAAATCACTTTGAAATGCCATCAATATACACTAACCTTTGTCATTGGTAGCTGCTCCACTAATTGGTTTCTCTCATTGTCCCTTCCATAATTGGTGTTGCATTTTATCACTTCCTTCGCTTTGGCTTCATTGATGCCATCACAACCTTCAATGTTTTGGTTAGTGATGGAAGGTAAATGATGCTCCTGCAAACCTGAAAATCAGAAACCATTTTAAGAGTAAACCTTTTTAATGAACACCAAAAGTTTTAATGTGTAGTTCCTCCTCTCTTCTTTCTAAGAGCTAACATTACAATTTTCTCAAAATTGTAATTTCTCAATCAAACACAAGTTATCATTTTGTCATTAGTATTAGAAAAATTACTAACATAAATATGGCAATCACATTAAATGACCTTGGACAGTGGTGATGCATCTCCTCTGCCATGGGACCATCAACTCCAATGATGGAGAAGGAAGCAATGAAAGCAATTCTCTGCCCCTTCGTTGCAGCAAATCCAATGAAGCCTTGCGTCGTTGTTGCAAACCCAAAATAGCCAATCTTTTCCGCTGCTGCACAAATTGCAAAATTCCCATGTCCAAACGTAATTTCTGTGATGCAATTTCATATTCTGTTGGGATAATAAATTTGAATAATTTGTTTCAAGTTAGTAAGTCAAAATACTGATCAAATCAACTGTTAAAATTAAGATTTTTTTTCTAACCATATCTATCATAAATTTGATAGGAAATGCATGTTACACACTCATTTCATGTGGTTATACATAATAGAGCTCAAAAAACAATAAAGAAGTACCAAACCAACATGTCAATAATCAATAAAGTTTCATTTACATTGAATTAAGAAACACAGAAATAGTTCAAAAGTTGAGTGTTTATCAAATTATCACTAAATTTATAATAGTTGAATATTTCTTAATCTGTGTGTCATGATTCAAAATACTATTATTGAAAGTGAGGATGTGATAGGAAGAACACACGAAGAAAGAAATGTGGTACCCTGGACACTGGCAGTGCTACTTGTTCCAGTTGAAAATGAATCCCAGTTCATAGTATTTTTGCTTGCTTCAGGTGGAATCAATGAAAGTGAATTTCTTCCTTGTCTCACATGTGGTTTCAAAGGAACCAAAGTGGTTTGCTGCTGCATAAGTTGTCTGTGACAATCAACAGTGTCAACCAATCTTTGCTTCTCTTTGAAGGATGGTTGGTTACAAGGATCAGTGAATTGAATATCATCCATGCTGCTTTCTGGTTTGATTACATGGAGTGCAGTTTGCTTGACAATAATCTCTTCAGGGGTTGGTTCAAAATCAAGAGCAATGGAAACCACCACATGATTCCATTCACTTTTTGAGAGTGATTTATCCAGACTATCTCCAAGCTTCATGTACTTTGTACCAATGATAAGTATATGATAATCTAATGCTGGGAAGTCGAAACAAAACCTCTTCTCAGTTAAGGATTGTATCTCCATTGTGTTGCCATTGATGGTCATGATTGGTCTAAACAAAATAGAGTCCTTACCCATTGGTCCAATAACAAAACACAGATCCATGACAGGGAACTTCTCACGAAACCAGAAAGATAATGATGGACCTATACTTTGTTGCTCCAACCATTCTGGAATCCTAGATCCTGGCAAACAAAACATGGTGTTTCCAGCCTCATGCAGTTCCTGATAATCATAAATTGTTCATCAGTTTAGCAATATTAAGTACATTATCAATGATCAAATAAAAAAAACTATAGTCATAAACAATGCACAAGTTTAGCAACATTAAGTACATTATCAAATAAAAAAGGACAGTCACAAATAAGGCAAAGTTTAGCAAAATTAAGTACATTGTCAATTATCAAATCAAAAAGTATAGTCATAAATATTGCATAAGTTTAGCAATATTAAGTACATTATCAATTATGAAAGCAAAAGGATAGTCATAAATATTGCATGAGTTTAGCAACATGTTACATCATCAATGATCAAATCAGAAGATACAGTTAAAAACTACCTGGTCCAATAGCATGGCTGAACAACAGAAACTCAAGGATTTGCAATTTCCAGCAGAGAAATATTCTAAATTTGGTGGAATCCCTCTAATCTCTCGAAGATGCTCACAGTTATCCAAATTAAGTAATTTTAACAAGCGACATTCTTTGATGCATTCAGGAAGAAATGTGAAGTTATTGCTCGACAGGTCTAACTCTTTCACATTACCAAACCATGCTAAAACCATGGGAAAGTATTCATCTAATAGATTGCAGCCTGAGAGACACAGACATTTTACATTTGAAGACACTAAGCTTCCTTTTTCTTCATCATTCTCATCTTGTTTTGGCAATAGCCACCCTTTACATCCCAGGGCGAAAATCTCAGCCAGTTCTGGCAACATGACAATGCTACTCGGCAACTGAACATTTCCACAGTCAACCAGCACCAGATCTTGAAGTCGAGCAAGATTTCTAAATGAAAATGGGAATTCTTTTAAGGGAGTATACTTCAACTCTAGCTGTGTTATATTTTCCATCTTTCCTAATATTTCTGGAAAACTCTCAAGACTTGAACAAGATGAAAGATCAAGTTGTTCAAGGGAGATCAACTTGATGGGAGGAAAACTCTTAAGCTTGGTGCAGCCAAAAGCACTCAAGATTTTAAGTTTACTAAGAAAACCAACAGAATCATGAATTGCTTCTAAATTCTTACAACACTCAAATGTCAGTTTCTCTAAATTTTGGAGACTGGATATGTCAGGTATGTTCGTCAAACATTCAGTCCCATCAAAATTTAAAACTGTCAGATTCATGAGCTTCTGCAAAAGAAAAAGGGAAAACAAATAAGAACCAACTGAATAATCTTTGAATGGTCATGCAAATGAACTCGTTACATTACACTTGCCTTTGATATGGTAGCTAACTCAAGTGATGTAAAGCAACTTCTAGGTAATTTGCATATGGCAAGTTTGCTTGGATGAAAATCAGTTGGTAAATCCTGCAATGGATATGTCCACCATTCTAATACTCTTAAACTATTTGGAAGATATGTTGGACCTTTTGAAAAATGAGAGTTTCTAATAATTAGTGTTTTCAGGTTTTCCATCTTCTTGAAGGCCCCTCCATCCCATTCTACAAATACTTCTTCATCTTCTTCAAATAAGGGGAAATCCAAACAAATCATTTCAATCTCACAAGTCCCCTGTTAGAACAAAAGGCACAAAAACACAAACACAGCAGTTATGTGAGCATACATACAATAGCCAAAGAAACAAATCAAGGATGAAAATCTAAGAACAAGCCATCCATGTCAGTCTTACTGTATTTTCTGCTAAAACTTGAATTATATCTCTATGGAACCATAACCTCCTGTGTTTCCCAAGCTCTCTGGGTGATTCTTGGCGATCAATTTCCTTACCCATAACCTCTACCAATTCATGAAGTGTCACACGGCCATTCTTGATTTTTATGAGAGATTTATCCACCAACACTCCTATGCCATATTTCATGCAAACACCATAATGAGCACCAAGTATATCTTCAACCTCTTGCAATTCATATCCTTTCAAGCAGCAAGCGATGTCCAGAAAAATTCTCTGTTGATTTTCCTCTAAAGCATCATAGCTTACCTTTAGTATGTCTTGGATCCTTTTGTTAGGGATTTTTCTGAACTGATCTAATGCAGATTCCCATTCTCTTATGCCTTTCCCGAACAACAAGGAACCTATTACTTCCAAAGCTAGTGGAAGGCCGCAAGCATAAGCCACTGCTTGGTTTGAAATCTCCTTGTAACTTGGATCAACTTTGTCATCTTTAAAAGCATTCCAACTAAGCAATTCAAGTGCTTCTTCCTCATTTAAATCCTCTACCTCATACTTTCCATCAACCCCACGAAGCAAATGTTTGTCTCTGGTTGTTATGATGACTCCACTGCCAGAACCAAACCAATTAGGGTCTCCAGCAGTTGCTCGCACTTGTTCTAGTTTGTCAACATCGTCAAGAATCAAAAGAACCTTCTTTCGGTGGAGCCTATGCTTTATTATTGAAATCCCTTTACTAACACTTCCTATCTTAATATCCTTCTCTCCAACTATTTCAGAAAGAAGCATCTCTTGGAGATGGACTAACCCGTGTTTAGCAGCGGTTTCTCTCACACCATCAAGGAAACATAAACCTTCAAATTGGTCTGCAATTGAATTGTAAACTGCTCGAGCAAGGGTGGTCTTCCCCATTCCGCCTATTCCATGAATCCCTACAATGTGGACTACAGTATCAGATCCAAATTGAAGAAGTGACTTCACTTTTTGCACTCGACACTCCATCCCAACGGGGTAATCCGCAACATGCAAAGGTCTGCGGTTTATCTTGTTGGACACCTCTTTAACTATCTTCCCTATAAACTCATGTTCATATTCATTTCTGCCCAACCAAAGAAGTTTTTGTGAAGACATGCTAAAATCATCATATTCATGTATTGAAAAATGATAATTACATCACTATAATGCATATTGCAAAGCATACAATGAACTAGTATAATTTATATACAAGGACAAAACTTACATCAGTTCCATAGGTGGGACACGCCTTTTTAACTGGTTGTCCCATGTCCGACACGTATGGAACACTAACACACTATGATATGGATTGGTGAAGTGATGTATCTGATTATTCTAACATTGTTTTAACACGATTTTAGGTGTTGAAGATTATACGTGTCTACGTGTAATGTCTGTGTCTGGATCAATGTCTGTGTCGGTATCTGGCTCCATAGTGTTAGTGTAAAATGTTTTAACATTATAGTTCACTAAAAAAACATGTTATTACAAAAGTCACTTACATGTATAACAAAACTTACCCATGTGCCAACTGTCTGTGATCTGATGATGGTGTACAAATCTTGCCAATACATAGACTATTTACTCAAAATGAAATAATACGTAAAACATGAGTGAAACCATCATATGATCATGGTTCCGACCAATTTCTCTGCAACATGACATGTCACATAGATATTGGTTGGATGGACACACATGATTGTCCGAGGAGAGGATTAGCATACCCAAGTTTGTAATGCTTGCCAGAGACATTAGCTGCTTGGTTAAGAGCCATCTTCCATTTTTGCAACCTGTCCATGTTATCGTTGAGGTTTTGGTTGCTGCCTTTGAACCTTTCCTCGTGCATGGCCAAAGCTTCTGCATAACTCCCAGAGAGGCGTCGAACATGAGAAGGGTGGACGTCGTAGAAAACGGGCAAAATGAAGCGACCCTTTGCCTTGGCACAGTCAATGATTTTGAGAAGTTCATCTAAGCAAAAGGAAGAAGAAGCATAGTTCTTGGAGAAGACAACAATGGCCATCCGAGAGTGTTGAATGGCCTTGATAAGTGCTTCTCCGATTTCATCCCCTCTTTGAAGGTCCTCATCATCAATGAAGGCATGGATTCCCTTGTCAGAAAGAGCTTTGTAGAGATTGCCAGTGAAACCGTAGCGAGTATCAGAGCCTCTGAAGCTGAGGAACACATCGTAGCCAAAGGATGCTGACATGTGAAGAACAAAAATCTGCTTCAAACTCAGAGAATGAAACAACCAAATGGTAGCAACTCCATAACAACACTAAGTCAACTCTAGAAATCAACGAAAATCAACGTCACAGTATGGGATAAAATCAAGATATTTTTTTAAAACATTTCGTAAGTAATTAATTATAATAATATAACAACTAGCGAGGTGTATTCACAATTTTAGTATATTTAAATACATATAATTGTATTATTTGTATGAATATTAAATATAAAAAATAATACAATTTAATATATATATATATATATATATATAATTTTATAAAAATAGTATTAAAAAATTATATAACCATTATTTTGAAATAAGTATTTAGTTATTTTCAAATAAAAGAGATATTTAATTATTTATTTCATTGAATAAATAAATTATTTTTATTTATTAAAGGACAAAATTGTCAATTTAAAAAATAACAGTAAAGATGTAGGTATAGCTGACACCAAAAGAGAATTGAATAAGAGAATTGAATGAAACTTATAAATGAAAAGATTCCTCTTATAAGAATACATAAAGTAAGAAAAAAGACATTAACAACACTAGAAATAAAGAGAGATCAATTTAAAAGAATTTATCATAATTCATCTAAATCCAAGATACATTTAGTATTCTTAGACACTTAAGAGAGCTTTCATTAACTAACACTTAATTATAATTAATTATAATGAGTATTCTTACTTTATAAGGTTATAACAAATATTCAAAAACCTCTTTAATTATATTTTCTTAACTTTTTTTTTGAGATTAAAAACTCTCAAGAAAATAAAAAAAAAACACTCTAAAAAAACATAAAAAAAGTTTATAAAAATATAACTTCATAATAATTTAACACTTAACCACTACCAACTTTATTAGAGCTCACTATAGCTTTAAAAATAGCTTTAAAAAGAGTTTTTTAAAACAAACTTTCTATAGACTTTATGTAAGATATGAGATAGTATAAAATGTTTTGGAAACCAATTTTATCAGCTTAGAAGACACATATTGGAATTTATCTTTTTCAAACATTATTATATGAGAAAAAAAATAGTTTCCACACTTTCATTTAAATGTAGCTAGGTATGCTTTTTTATTGATAAATTTAATCTTAAAACTTTATAAAGTATACAATTTTAACTTTTATTCTAAACTTTACAAAACATGATGAGTTTTTAAAAGGGGAAAAATTACTTTCATATTTTTTTAAAAAAACTTGAGGAATATATTTACTAACATGAAACTATAGAGACTTTGACTATATATTTTAGTGTTAGTGTTATTAACTTTTTTGTTAATATTTTTACTTGGTTTCAAAAAAACAAGAAAACGGACGTCCACCCAAAAATATGGTTCATCTATTTTACAAGTGGTGAAAAGTCAATAATATTATTATTTATTTTCGTTGTATATATGATTAAGAGAATCATGATTAATAAGAGTCACGAATCTAAACATAGTGATGATTAACTTTGTTTCATAAGTGGTTAATAATGTAATGTGAAGTTATTAATTGTCATAAATAAATAATTGTGTTCATAAAATTTAAGTAAACATGTAGTAGAAAATTTATGTTGGATTTTTTTATTACGCATGAGAATTCTGAGTAACACGAAATTAATTTATGATTCAGTACATTGAATATACTGGAAAAAAATTATAGTACTTTGCCTTCGAATTGTTAATATAATAATTCACAATGTCACAATAGAATTTTTGCGCAGTTGACAGTGTGAAGATTGTGAACACTCGAAACTTCTCTAATTTGTTTATAACCTATGGATAATAGATATTTTTAATAACTATTTTACTTAATAAATTATTGTTGTATTTTGTAATATTTATATATATACAATCTGTTTGAGAATGAACTTTTTTATGTGAGAATGAGAAAAAATTAATGATAATTGCAATCATATTCTAAAATATTTTAATTATCATGTCATTTGTTTTGAAACTTTCCATCGATCATAACCTGAATTTTACCACTGACGATAACAATAACAATATATTAACCTGAATTTTTTCTTCAGGTACCTGAAACAATCTATCACATTATCCGGCTACGTAATGTAGAGGGTGAAAAATTGAGTTTGCTTATTTTAAATATTATTCCTTTATCTTATTTGAAAGTTTGACATTTTTATTTTTTGGTTATAATTCTTTTATTCGTCGGGTGCAAACGTGAGATACTAGATTTGTATCCATACAAAAAACTAAAGCACTTCACATGTAGAACTCAACAGCTTTAGACATAGCCCATCATAAGGTTCAACCTCTAATTACAGTATTAAAAGGCAGCAGAAATTAAAAAAAAAAAAAGTATGAATCACACCCCTTTCATTAGTTGTCAATAAAGGCCCTCTTCTCAAACAGTCTCATTGCTGGAAACCCTTGATCGTACTGAGTCCAAATCTGACACTTTATTGATGCTGCATATTGTTCAGGGGATTTTCAGTTCATAATAACACCAAGAATAAGTAGTGTACAATTCATTAAAAGTTAAATACTCATTAATAGATTATGATTTGATAAACTATAATCAAGGAGCCATGGCATTCTACATCCATTTTGGACACTCAACAAAACATTCCTAAAAGAGACTGACTCTCTAAATGTATTGAGAAAGAGACTTACCAGTATACAGTGTCTCCGGTAGGAACCAATTTCTTGCAGATCCAGTCTGGGACCAATTTTTCCAAAGACTCCATTTGTTCTTCAACTTCTCCTACAGGGATGAGAATAGTGGTCAGATACAGTCTACTAAGAACAATCTACAAGAAACCGTGTATGTTGCGAACAATACTGCTGCAAGAACATACTAATCTCAGCAACGTCCAAACTATTCATAAGTATCTTATGCAGGAGCTCCTCTTTTGTGATGGGGATTCTTTGGAAAGATTGAAATATAGAGTTAATCATATTAACCAGATCCACCATTGGTGAAGATTTTTTGTGACAGGTATTTAAACCAGCTTGCTTTTGGGTAATCTTCTCCAAAGAGTAACCAAGTTCTTCCTGCATTCAAAAGCCAAGTTACAAGAAAGAAATCACTTTCACACAAAAAAAAAAAACTGCCCTTTTAATAAAAAAATCACACAGAAAAATAATCAAAATACGCTCATGAATTAAGGTTATAATAACCACCTGGTATAAACCATTACAAATGTACAGTAACAATTGTCTCAAATGCGCAGCACAACACAAGCAGACTTATAAATCATTATTGGCGAACACATAACAGATGGTACCATAAAAGTGGATCATTAGGAAAACATTTGGATCATTTTTTTCTAATAGTCTTAATAAACAAGCTTGGACTCCTTTAGTTTACCCTAATATTTGGAATTTAGCATTAACCATTACAACGTTAGAGAAAAGAAATTGCTTTATTCAAAATGAAATAATTATTTTTGGACTGTCAGGAACATTTAAGAATCGCTCAAAAATTAAAAGAGGTGTAAAGGGCATACCTTTTGAGGTACAGAGGCAGAACTAACAGAATTGCAGCAATGCTCAGAGCATCCTCTGCTAGATTCGGGAAAGCTATCAATTTCATCTAGAGCTCTGCTAGATTCTAACTTGTGTACTCCAATGCCCAAGTCATCATTATCCTCCATGAGTGAAAAGTTAAGCACTCTTTTTGCTGGCTTATGACAAGACGTTGACACTTGGGTAGGCGTGTGCTGAGGCTTAACATCAGAAACGGGCAATAATCTTGCAGGTGCTGACTGAACAGGTGTCTCCGTCATAAAACTATCAGCAGTGCAGGAGATATTTTTCGTATCTGGGGTTTCAGAATTATTGCAGGTGAGGGAATGTGGAGGATTGATCATATGTACTGGTGTATCAATAATACTAGGTTGAAAAGTCGTAGAAAATGATTCCTTCCGGTGATCCACATTATCACATAATGGTGAACTTTCTTTCTGTGGTGCCTTTTCACTTTCTTCGTTTTTCACATGCGATGATGGAGAAGTTTTTGCGGGTGAAAAACAATGAGCCCTTTCTGTGTGGTCCGCAGTATTCTTCCCAGAGAAATGTCTACTAAAAGACTGATACAACGGGAATGGCTCCGGCAACGTTTCTTTTTGCTTGGAATATGACACAAGTTCCGTCGAATAATCCAAGGATTGACCTGTTTTTGTGCTACAAGTTTTTGTGCTAGAAGGTTCCGGCACCATTTCGATCTGATTGGAAATTGATCCAATTTCTGTTAAAGAATGCAAGGATTGGCCTGTAAAGTCTCCCACGTGTGAATCCTCACAATTCAAGCTACAAGTTTTCTTGCCAAAAGGTTCAGGCAGCATGGCTTCTGGAATATGAGAAACCTTATCCACATAAAAATAATTAACACAGTGAGCTCTTTCGGATTAATCACACTTCTTATATAACAACCCACCCGACAGCTAAAGATTTAAATTAAATTGTTAAGATGGCATAATTGTTGCTTCAAATATATCAAATGCAAGTATAACAACTCAGAATTGAAAAGAAAATACCTCGGGATGCATAGAAAAAAAATCAAACAGTTTAGATCTAAAATATCGCCGAAGAGCCAGATCAGCAGATTCACCAGAGCTATCTTTCACAATCTCGAATCTCAAGGTGATTTTCATGTCAGGCACCATACACAAGCTTTTCTTGTCATGAACAAGCACCTTATCTATACATACACCTTCGGGGAGTATATACTTCATCTGCGCAAGATGGGAATGGGAAAATTCCCTGTAAACACAACACACTACAATCACATCCTCACCCACCAACTCAAAACTCCAAAAAGAATAGTATCGGTCAAATTAACTAACTTGGGGCATTTAAAGAATCTCAAAAGTTAAAAAAAAATAAAAGAAAGAATTACCTCTTAGAAAGAACTTCAACCTGGCGGTAAACATTTTGAAAAGTTGGAGTCTTGTTGCGCAGTCGCAACAACCTGAGTGAACAACTCATATTGCCAAACAAGTCCACAAGCGTAGAGTATCTGAAAAGAAAAGCAAAATTCAAATTCGGCTCAACGGACAAAAATGAAAAAGAAAAATTGAAAAGCAAAATTTCTCCAAAATTTTCAACAAAATTCAGGAAAATGAATTAGAGCGCGCACTTTTCTGGAACATTGGTTTGTCCTTCTCTGGATTTGATTGTTAAGGGTTCAGTGGTCTTTTGAGGAGTGGGGCAGACGATTGATTTGTCAACTGTTTCGAGAACCTTTTCGCACTTGAAATCCGTAGCGGTTTTCAACGATTCCTCACACGCTATTTGTTCCATTCTGCTGTAGTAGTGAAAACCGCAATGCACTGAGAAACAAAAACAGTGCGTGAATTCAACAAGATTTCAGCAATTTCAACAGTGTTGCATTGGAACGAAAGGGTGAATTGAGAGAGCAATTTACCTGATGGAAACCCTAGCTGAGTTCACTTGCGAGGGAAAGTGTTTTTATTCAAACGTTGCTTCTTTATATATTTTTGGAGAATTGTTGCATTTATATAGAACGAAATATGACCGTTGACTGTAATAATGGTAAATTTATTTGGACAAAAGATTTTTTTTTTCTTTACTTGTAAAGATGTTTTTTATTAAGAGTGTACTAAAATTACAAATACAATATATGCACTATGTACTCTTATTTATATTTTAGAAAACGTTTTTAGTGTATATATTTTTTTCCTTTATTAAATTCGGATTTACGATTAGTATTTTTAAATTGGTTGACTTAATTTTTAATTTTAAGAAATATGTAAAGTTGGTCTGTGTTTTCATTTTGTAACAGTAAAAACTATTAATTTTAAGTGTAGAAAGGATTAATTTCATATTTTTTTAATAGTTGAAAGATAAAATTTATGAATTTAAAAGTATAAGCCAAAAAGTAAGTTTGACAAAAATATAGAGATTAAAACATTTGTTTATATTTGTATTTAAATATTATTAAAAAAAGACAGTATAAGATGTAGGTGTGTTTTTTCTCTCGAGATTTCTCTGTACTAATTACGCTGTGTATCTATACTAGTAACATATAAGAATAAATAAGGAACTAAAACAAGTTTAAATAATTTAATATAATGATTTTTTTTCATTGTGTCTCAAGGATAGACACATAGCAAAATCAAAATTATTTTTCATGGTCAAAAATAGGGTGAAATTTTCTGGACAAATAAAAGGGGAAAAATGATGTGACAAAGGTGATACGAAGAACTTTAAGCAGGAGAGAAGGGGTGCAAAATACAAAGGAGGTGTGAAAATAAAGGGTGTAAAAGTCAAGATCCATGATTATTAATGGGCTTATGCCTCTTTTTTCATCTTTTATGTAATTCCTTTTTCACTTCGCTCCATTCATAAAAAGAAAAGTAATATAAATAATTTTTGTTATAGTGTGATATTCTCACAACTTAAAATAGTCGTTTAAAGCTTAAACTAATTTTTATTCTAAGAAACAGATTAACATTATTATGCAGTATTTACCACATGACTATGTAAATATTATATAACATTTACACCAAAAAAAAAACATAAATAACCTTCAACTTTTAACTAATTTGTTAGAATAACCATCAACAAAATTTCCATTTATACATTGTTTGAGACAATAGGTTTTATATTACCTGTTTTGTCAACTACATATAGTAATTTTTTTGTCTTCCATAAAGGTTTTATGAGTTATTCACCTTGTTTGTTCTTTCTTTTCCTCTGTGTGCTCATTTTCTAGCTTCTCATGTCTACTCTCTTTTCCTTTCACTATACCAGCATTAGTATAATTAAAGTTTCAACCCTAGTTTATGCATGTTGGTCTTCAACATCTATTAGTCCATATTTTATTTATTTCCTATCTAAATGTTTACTTGATCCTTGACTGAAATCCAAATCCATGTTATTTGGTTCCACGATAATAGCATGTTATCGTATTATTAAAATTTCAATATATTACTTGTTAATATTTGGTTATTTTTTATATTATAAGTCACAATTTAAATTAATGCTGATCTATTTTATTTTCAAACTTACATTTTCTTTCCTTTTATTCAATTTACAGTAATATAGAAATGTTCTAATTTTATGTTTATAATTCTCTTTCTTTATTTAAATTCGACTAATTTGATTTTTAAAATAATGAAATATTTCAACGTATTTGGTTAAATTTGACCAAATATCTTATTTTCTTATTGTTTTCTATGTAGTAAGACTATTTAGTAAAATTAGTTAAAAATTGAATAGTTAGTTGAAAGTTGAAAAAACTAGTGGAAAGTTGAAAAATCAGGCAAGTGTATAATAAAGCTACTTCATCAAATAGGTGAGAGTTGTAAAATGACAATAAGTATATGATTAATTATTCAATTAAATCTTAGTATTATATAATTATATATATATTCAATAATTCTACATTTATATTTTTAATTTATTTAAAAATTTTATAATTTTAACATTTTTAATAAAATATATTTAAAATAGCATATGTGTAAAAATTTATTCTTTATTATAGCTTTAGATTATTATCATTTTTCAAAAAAATATTCTATTTAAAAAATAATTAAATAATAAAAACAATAATAAACAAGGACAATAATAAATCGTAATACAAAAAAATGTAAAAAAAATCATAGTAATAAACCTGGTTACATGTTATAATAAAATATAAGTTTCATTTAAATAAATTATTTTGAAACACTAATATAAATAATTTTATTAAAATATACTGAAGGTTATTTAAAAACCGTGGCTTGTATTTGTGATATCAACATTAAAATTCAAAAATCTTAATTTTAATTTCGTAAAATCATACAATTTTTTTAGTTTAATTTTAATATGTTATTAGTGTAATTTTTTATGTCATCAAAATAGAAATAATTATAGACATGTCTTTTTTAACAAGTTATTACATAACCCGGAGTTTTCTTTTTTTTTTTCTTTACATATGTCAGAAATTTAACCATATAATTAGATAGTAATATAATTTTTTATGTCGTCTACATTCTAATTTTTATATTTGTTCATTAGAATCGAATTGATGAATTAAATATTTTGATGTTAGAGTTTAAAATTGCTAAAAAAATTGTTTTGAGGAGACAAAAAAGATTGCATAAATTTATTTAGAAACCAGTTATATGTATTTAGGGATCACAAATTTATTAAAAATAATTTAAAAGTTTATTGATGATTTGATGTATAGATCAATATAAATTATAATATAAATATGTACTTTAAAAGTTAATATCATTTTGACTCTTTTAAATATAATTATTGTATCTTTAAATAGATTCACGCATAATGAGTCAAAATAAAAAAGATGAAATTTAATTTAGATAACCTAACTTGCTTGGTAACTTTTCTCCATGAATATTTTTTATTATCCTTGCATAATTTGATTTCTTTTCTTATTCAATTGCCTTTGAGATTATTCTACTTTTATATGAATTTATTTAATTATTTAAAAATATTATACCATCAGAAACAGTGGACCCCACATCTGAGCTCTGTTACGTGTCCTTTTTCTTCACCACTGAATACGATTTCCCTGACCCACCAAAACTGTTCAGACGCATCGACGCTCACACTTTTTTGCTTCCACGTGTCTCGCTGTGATTGGAGAAGGCAAAGATACATAAAAGGGTAGCTGCAGTGAAAACTGAAACGCCATGTGCTGCTCCCACGTGTCCCACAAGCACCGTCGTTTTGCACAACTACCCTTGTCGTTTTATTGTGGCGTTTCAATGGCAGCACGTGCGAGCCAGTGAAAAAATTATACACGTGCGTGCACGTGGAAGAGCCAGCAGCATTGGACGGTGTGGGATTAACGATGATTGGGAGTTTGGGACCAACATACCCTTCGCAAACACAAATGAATCCAATTTTATTTATTTAAAAATAAAATAATAATGATAATAATAACAAATTATTATCATTATCCTTTCAAAATATCTATATCAATCAACGACCGAGTTGGTATTCAAATTGTTTTGAATTATATTGTATAAAATTTAATTTGGAAAAAACTTAGAATTAAGCCTTAATTTAATTAATATATTTTTTTGGAGTTTAATTAAAATCTATTTAATGGATATTTGTTGGTAGCACGTAGTTATATATATATGAGATCTGAAAGAGACATTGATATGCGAATATATGATCTTTTCACGTGCTTTGTAAACTTCAAACACAAGATATTTTATTTATAAACAACCTTTTTTGTGATAGTTTTTTCGATCCATTGTTTCATTGTTATTGTTAATTAAAAAGGTTTTTAATTACTCTAAACCTACATGGTACAAACTTAATTTGGTCATGTACCAAACCTATATGAACACAATGTTATAACTACACTTAATGTTTCATTAAACATTAACCAAATAGATTGGTCCATCTTCATGTTCGTCAAAGAGAAATATAAATCGGTGCCGACACGTTGTAGAAATTTACTTCGCTTACGAAAATAACATTGTATATATATGATTTTGGTCAAAATTAAGCTTTATTTATTAATACTTATGAATTCCCTTTATCCTTTTTCTTTTTTCTTAATCACATTAGATATCAATTTTTTTATTTTTTTTCTTTAACTCTAGCTAGGTACATCATTTAGCTTTGGGTGTTAAAATCATGAATTATTTTCGTGGTTATAATGGCCATACATGGCGAATCTTAAAACGAAAAGTTGTTCCTGAATGAAATAAGAGCTGAGTTTTGAGGTTAGTTTTGTTTGGTATAGTCTTTAGCTTTCTCCTTTTGGTAAACAAGACAAGTATATGTAGGTTAGTTTGACTGAATAATGACAATTAATAGTTAGTTTGACTGAATAATGACCATTAGTAGTTAGTTTGACTAGACAATAACAAGTAAGCAAATAAATTAATAATATTTTTAACAATAAAATGAGCAGTAATAACAGAAATTATATTTAATTTAATTTAAACTAAGTGTTATAGTGTGTTTGGATAAAAAAAAAAAAACCAGATGTAGAGAATTTGAAATTATTTAAATTTTAAAATTTTAGATGTTGAATTATTTATAGATTTTACTTAAAAAATTAAGAATTTGAGATTCTTTATATAATCAAATTTATATAGCTTTTCTTTTTATTCTCTATCAAGCTAAACTTCACTTAGAATATTAGTAATTTGATTAAGATTGAGATATTATTGGAATAATTATTTTTGGTTGATGTTAATTAGTTTTTCTTTTTTATGATATTGATATGAGTTTTTTTTTTTTAATTTAAATTATTAGGATTTTTGTTGTTGGGTAGATTTTTGTTATTTCTCGTTCAGATTGATTAAGGTTTTCTCGACTAATGTTGAATTGAAAGACTATATTTTAGCAAATGTAAATTCTATTTTTTTTCTATTTGACACTTGTTGTAGTTATTTTGTTGTTGTTGATGTATAGAACGATTTTCTTCTATCATTCAACATTGTTCTTTGTTAACATTTTGTTAGAATTTTTTTAAGTGTTGTCTAGGATAATTTTCAACCAATATTAACCATAACTCTGTTTATCAATGTTAATTGAGAAAAATTTTAAACCAACATTAATTGAAGATTTGAAAAAAACAACATCATAAAAATAACTCTAATGGATGTCAACCTAAATAGTTGTAGTTGGCATTAATTGAAAACAATATTGATCAACCTCAATTAAAAAAAAACTTTATAAATATTAATTAAAAAAATAATGACGAATTTTGACAAAAAAAATATTATCAATCAAAATCGAGTAAAAAGAATTAACACTATTGATATTTTAAAAGTATTAACAATTATTCGATATTAATACTGCATTTGATAGTTAAATTATTTTATCCAAATTAGAAAATTAAAATTTTTAGTAAATTTGAATTGCATCATCTAAATAAAATATTTTAAAACTAGTATACATTAAAATTTAATATATTTTTGGATATTTTAAAAGTTATAAATTTTAAGAAATTTAAGACTACGAAATAATAAATATAACTTAATATATTTAGAAGTAACAAATTAATCAAAATGAAATAAAACTTTATTTTACTAATTACATCTAATTTGTGGTTTTACTTTTGTATGTATAATATATTTAAAAGTAACAAATTAATCAAAATAAAATAAAACTTTATTTTACTAATTACATCTAATTTGTGGTTTTACTTTTGTATGTATGTATCATGTATTTCTAATGTCAATGAACAACCAATATAAGGATGATTCTCTCAATATCTCGTGCATTGAAAAACTTATACTATTATCTTCTATCGTGTCATTTTTTTTATAGAATTATGACGACACCACTTAAGTTTGTTCATATGAAACAAAATATGTATAAATTGACCCTTTCACTATTCATCATTTAGTGATTTTTATATATTTGATATTGAATGAAGTATACATGTGCTTGGAGTGTGTTAACATTTTTTTGGGATCAAAGGAAAAAGAGTGACAAAGTTAGAATGAAAACAAAATGAATCACTAATGCATATTATGGAAATAATGTGCATTATGCATTGTCACATGTTGTGTTTGACGAAAACAATAAGATTTGTGAGTTGTCATGTGTAATTTTGCATGACTATACATGAGTGGTGATATATCCTATTTATATTTTCAAAACTTTATGTGTTGTATTAATTATAATACAAATTCTATGAGCAGGTATGCTATCAAAATTGTATTCTTATATATGTATGATACAAAACTATCTCAACAAAAATATATAATAATATTTAAGTATGATGAAAACTCAGTTTATATTAGATAGAGATTTTAAGTTTACAATTTAGAAATGTACTTAAAAGGATCCAAATTTAATTTGTGTTTAAAATTAAGCTACATTTATGTTTATTAAAACGCAACTTGTCCATTGGTTGGTGTTAATCATCTCACAAATGTAACTTTTTCTACTTCTCACATTTTTTTCTTCTTTTTGAAATTTAAAAGTAGACTGGATGTTAATGATAATTGATTTTGCCTTTTTAAAGGTCAAACACTAAATTTAATCAAAGTTTTTTCAAGTCTTATAACTCATGTTCTTCTATTTTTTTTGACGTCTTATAATTAGTTCAATGTTGAGACGCAGCATCACGTGTGAGAACATATCCATATTCATGGACAATATTCATATATTAATTATTATTTTTTGAGCAATAACTTGAATTGTAATTCATGCAATAAATTTTAATTATCAATATATTAATTTGTTATTAGTGAAAAGTTTAGACCCATGACCTACTTCAATAAATTAATTTTGTTGCATCATTTATTATTATCCTTACCTTAAGGCTTCTATTAATTCAAGAACTATTACAATTACCATAATTTCAGCTCTATCTTGTTGTTATCTTAGCTTAAAGTTAAATGCCATTTAAATTTAGGCTGACGAAACATTGAATTGATGTAACGTCTAATTTTATTTGAGTAACGTTACACTTTTACCATTTCAATTGATGATAATGATCACTAAAAAAATAAATAATTTTTAAATTTAAAATACAAATCTATTTGTTTTCAAATAATTAAGAGTTGATAGGCGTGTATTAAAAAAAAAATCGTAAATAGTAGTAAAAAAATGTCTTTTTATACCTGTCGACATTTATATTATTTATTCAATAATCAATAACTCGAATTTTATACAACTATAAAAAAAATAATAAAGTCAGGCATTTAAAAAAGTAAAATAAAATATTTTCAGTGTCCATTTTTTACAGTACAGGAATGAGTAAATCATTATCTCATTTCATTTTCTAACCATAGTTTTTGTGTTTCTATGAGCTTAAGGTGTAAGTACTATGTACTATATATATAGATCTCCAATATTAAATGAAAATACAAATTTCTACTTTTGTTTCAGCGGAAGGGTCTCTGTTGCTACCTTTGAAGCAAAAGCTTTGAGTCTCATTCTTTTGAATTTTGGTTCTGCGATCTTAAGTTTCATCTTCAGGGTGGTTGTGCTTCTGGGAACCTTTCAAAATCTCTGCTTTCTTTGGTTTTCAGTCGAATTGAGTTGCACACTTGTGCTTTCAATTGAATGCTTCAGCTTCCTGATTTGCCACCACTGTGCTGTTAATGGTAAAAAACTAATTAGCATGGAAATCTGGGCTTGATTTTCTGTTTGTTTGTCCTTTTTTGTTGGAAGTGATACGTTTATGGTTGGGAAGAGCGAGGAAAAGAAAAAATGATTGCAACTTTGGAAATTGTTCTTAAAAAAATGTTTTTTTATTTTATTTTATCTATCCCAATTTGGAAAATCGGATCAACCAAGTCCGAGTTTGGTATTTGGGTGAATTTGGGAAAGGGTTTTTGTTGGATATGCTGTGTTTGTGCATCAAATCAATGGAACATTTCTCTGAATTGTTTCCTAAAGTTTTGAACTTTAAATTTTGAGCGAGCTTATCCATTTCTGGAACATTGCTAAATTACTGGGGCTTTTTATTTTTTAAATTTAATTCTGAAGCTGTTAACAGACACGCTTTATTTATGATTTAGAACAAGGAAGAGATGAAATGATGATGAATGAATGCGAATATTCATCTGTATTTCAGCAATTGCTTGTTTACTTGTTTGGTTTTCCTTGGAAACCCTTTACTCACAAGAGTTTCAGCTGTTTTCTTGTTGAAATGAGGAATCTAATAAAAGCTTTTGGTTGATGCAACTTTACCTTTAAGAGTTGTCACCGTGTAAGCATGGTGCAACCTTTTGAAGCCTTTTTTCTCTTGTTGTCACAGTTAAACGTTGACACGGACACCACTTGTCATGTCTCACGCAGTTCTTGTGATGTTGGCACTTTTAGCTCTAGTTCTTTCTCAAACTCAAGTCTCTACCTGTGAATTTTTTCTGCAGAGAATACCAGAACTTTTGACTTGACTAGTCAACACACAGGGCAAAGGACAAGGTTCGTTGGTTAAATTAATATTTAGTGCTTATTTTTTTTGTTAAGGATGAAGATTATGAAGCTTTTGGCTTATTTAGGAAGTGGATAATGAAGAGGCAATCATTAATGCTTCTGTAAACAAACCAAAAAAGGGTATAAAAGTAAGGCTACTGAATAAAACATTGTCAATTTTAAAATTATGTGTACTGTCCCATTACATGTTAAATGTAATGGTGCTCGTGAGTAACCTACTACCACTTTTTTGTTGGTAGACAACTTGCCATTTAATTAGTCAGGTTGATGTCTTTTTTATTGCTAATCTCTCAGCTTCCTTGTAAGTGTTTTCCACAACTTTAATATAATGAACTGAATTTTTTGTCATTGGCATGTATCCCTTCCTCAGTATTTTTTTTTTTAGTTTTTCTGCTGCTTGATGTCATGGACAATAGAAACTCACTACAGTCACTTAAATAGAGATTTTTGGGGTGATTCACTTTATCTTATTTGTACCAGCATTCAGCAGATATAGTGAGCCTTTAGAAATGGGCTGTGTGGTGTCAACTCCAAAGGACTCTGGTGGAAATAGAAGGAGGCCAGGGAGTATTGGTGAAGTTTCAGTATATGTTCCTGGTTTGAGGATTCCTAAACCTGTTGATTTTGCTCAATCACTTGGTGATTATTTGTCCAAGAATATAGTGGAACGCCTATCCGCTCTTAGAACACGTATAGTTGTGATGGCTGGTCAAGAAGGTCCTACAATTACAAGAACAAAAAGAAAAACTCAGCATGGTTAGTACTTAGTTTTAACAACAATAAAATTATTTTATGGTGAATAAATCACTCTAATAACTTATTGATGCATCGGCATGGTTTGATTTCTTCCGCAGGAGGTTCAACACTGGCTGATCTTGTGCATGCTCTTGAAGATTACTTGCCTGTTCTTCTGGGATTAGTTAAAGATGGTAAAGCTTGTGCTTGGTAGACCATTTGTATATGATTTATGCTCTCTGAAAGACAAGTACTGATTATTGTTGCCTATGTTTGTGGTTCAGGAAGCCATTTACAATACAAAGTTCAATTTGTTTGGGTGAATCAAGAAGATGAAAAAGAGGTATCCGATTTTTATTTCTAAATTCAATACATGTTTCTGGATTTGATGTGGAAGTTACTTTTCTATTGAAAATGCTCATGATTTATTGCATGATTGGCGATCTTTACAGGAAACGACCATGTCTAATGCTTGGTATGAGGTGTTGTCAGTTTTACATTTGATGGCAATGCTATCACTATCACAGGCTAACTTGTTACTGCTTCCAAGATCATCATCCAATGATGGTCATCAGCCCAAAGTATCAGAAGGTAGGTAGTAGAAATACTACATAAGATTTGGTCCCTGTCATCAAATTTATTGCCACTTCCTGAATCTCTTATTGCTTAACATATCAAACTGCAAAAATACATTGGAATAGATCAGATTAGATCTCTAACTGGAGCACTCCCAACATCAACACTTCACTGTTCTGTTGGTAAATAGTTACACAAAAATGAATTTTTCTTGAAGTTTCCAAAAATTCGTATTTCTTCTTTTTGTGTGTGGTGGATGTGCTTTTTGTATATAATACATCAATTATGTGGACCCTTCACTTGATATTTATTATATGGATTATCTTTCTATTTGATTAATGGGAAAAAATTGGCTAAAAAAGTATTTAATTAAGAAAATAATTCCTAGCTTTGATCTTATCCATAACTAGGACTTGACATACATACATTACACATGCTGTGTTGGAAAGTTTATCTTAATACAAAGTATTCATAGTTGTTTCTTCGTCTACTAGTATCATAACCAACTAACTAGCAAACGTAACCTTTTTATCTGATCTATACTTAGCTTATTTGTTTTTTCATTATTTCCCTTTTGGTATCCGCTAACAGAAAACAGACGAGCCTCTGTTGATATCTTCTTAAAGGCAGCTGGGTATCTGGATTGTGCAGTCAAACATGTTCTTCCACAGTTGCCTGCAGAACTCAGGTTTTTACATATTTAATGTATAATGTATACGATGAATGGAATGTCTCGCGCTTATTACGATAATCTAAATGATTATCTTCTTTATTTAATCGTTATTACTTTGGTTCTGATTTTAGGAGAAATTTACCCGTAGACCTAGCAGAAGGAGTTCTTCGAGCACTCTCTCTACAAGCATTGGGACAGGTATTAATGTTCCTTTCATATGGACACACTATTTGAAGATTTTATTCTTTACTTTTTTGTTAATGGCTAGACCTATTGTCTTTTATTAGCATGGTAAATTTATTATCCACTTAATTTCTCACAAAGTTGACTTAGCTTTGCCAGGGTATTTATTATCCATTTTAATTGTATACTTGGTTTTAAATTCCAGAGGATTGGATTGCCTGGTAATATTGGTTATTTTGGCACTAAAAATGCCTTTTATGGAGACAACAACTTTGTTTTGGCAACCCTGAAAAATGTGTCGGATAGACATCAACTTGACCTTCCAATCTCATATTTGTATTGATTTTCTTAAGAAAATTCAGGGCTACTTTTAGCCTTCTTGGTCAATCAGATTCTACATGGGTTTCTTTGAAAAAAAAAATGCAAGAATTGTCTAAATAAGTAGTTCAAAAAATATCCCACTTTTTCTCATAGGGTTGGATAGTAAGCAAACTTTTCATTGCATGCTGAATAACTGAATCTGATGGCTATGCATTTGACTTTCAAATCAAGTGTCTTATTACTTAACTTTGTCCTCATAATAAAAGAAAGGAATGAATTGATAAGCATGGAAGGTTGAAGAGATCAACAGTAGATAAGGGGAGCTTATCTGATTTTTTTTTTTTCATCCAATCATATATGAATACCCATTGATTTTTGTTTCAAGTAATGTAGTAATAGTCATGATGTTTTGGGTCTCCAGTGTCTCTTTTAGTAATTTGTCAGAGGGTAAGTATTTGTATGGTGAATGTTCCTGGGAGAAAAGTTGCTTGGGTAGTGATACCAATATTGAATGGAAGCTTGGAGAAGGAGAATGTTCAACATATAATACCTTTACTCTTCTTCAAATCCATTTTGTTGTATATTTGTTTATTTATTTCTTTCCCTTTTCCTTTTTTTCAGGGTGTAGATATACAACTTGGAATGGCCATTGATAGCACCAAAGCCACTCTTGCAGTGAAGCGCAGGCTTGCATGTGAGATGGTGAAATGTTGGCAACAGGTAATGATAACTTGGGTTCTATGGGATCTATACTTGATTGTTTGACTGCTTTTTCACTGGAAAATCACCCCTGTTCTTTTGGTTCTATCCTACATTTCTTACTGGATATCTTAATTTGTTTCTCTTGGATCTATACTGTAATATTGTTAGCTTTTTTGTACCTATGACAAATCTGTGTCATATATGCTCTGTTTATAAGTGTTTGTGCCCTAATGTGCACATTAGTTAGTTAACATGGGTGCATGTGATCGGTATACGTTACTTTGATCACATTTTCTATTTCACAGGCTCAAGATAACATTATGAATCTTCCATTAACAAATGGTTGGGGTGAAAAACATTGTCTCTTTGTGAAATGGAAATATGTTGAAGCAAAGGTACGTCCTTTCCCCCCTGCTATTTGCATATTGATATTATTATGAATGGAGATTGATTTTTTGGTTTACTAATTACCTTATGCAAATAATGGAGATGAAAGTAGGAACTGGTTCAAATAATTATTTTTCCTCTACAACTTCAGGATGAAATATGTACTTTATTTGGAAAATTTAGAAGTTGAGGGGATTGAATCTTCATTTGTCTTAGACCAACTTTAGCTTGAACTGGTTAGAGGGACTTTTGGTTGATTGTTCTTATCAGATACATGTTTTGGTAATAATTGCTATATAGAATGATGAAATATTTGCCAAGCTATTGCTAATCTTATGATAGATGGGGATGATTTAAATCTCATACTAATGCTATCAACACAAATACCTTTGATTTTCTTGAACCCTTATATTGTATCTTGTAGTGCATCTTAACATTTCGGGAAATCTGTTAAATATACTATCAGTACCTAAGATTATTTCAATATATTTTCATGTATTGTACACAAGTCTAGTCTGGAATATAAGTATTGATTTTCTTGTTGTCTACTATGAACTTTCAGAAATTCTTTTCAAAGTACATTTTTGGGGAGCATAATGCATATTCAGATTTAAACTTTAGTCTACCTAGGACTCATTTCTGAATAAGAAAAATATAATTCTTTTGGAAAAAAATGTGATTGCTTGGCTGATGGGTTACGTCTCAATTAATGAAAAGTTACTAAAGGATTTAATGGTCTTTGTTTCTGGTTCTAGACTCTCGTGTAGTCTTTCTTAGTAGTGAAAAACAGTTTGATTTGGATATATAAGTTATCTTCATAGTAGCTGTGGTCTAGTTGTAAATACTCAAGTAGTTTGATGGCACAAGCACCATAGGTACTATGCTTTATATTGTTTCTTCTGCTTTTAGCATATTCATATATAATCTGGGAATGAGTATGGGGGTGCATTCTAAAGAAGCAAGTGATATGAAGTTGTGATAATTTTGTTGTAATGATTTACTAGGCTGCAGCATATTATTATCATGGTTTGATTCTAGATGAGGGAAATACAGAAAAATCTCATGGAATGGCTGTAGCTGCTTTACAAGCTGCAGATGAGTATTTCAAAGAAAGTAAGAAGTTGTGTGAGGCATTCAACGCAGCGTCTCCATTGTCAAGGTTATCCCATGTCTTCCCTATTACACACTTTTATGCTCTCAGAAAATAGGATTTTACCCTTCTTTATGACCTTGATGAACTAGCAATTAGATGTAATGCATATGCTTTATAAATAATATAATATTATTAGTTATTGTGGTTATCCCATAGCTGAACTGGAAGTGAGTACTTGGTATATAATTGCCAATGTCCATTAACCAAGCAGATGTGGCCATTTTGTCTTGTTGCACAAAAAGTGCATGAGACACTGGGCAATAGACTGGGCAATAGTTAAAATACTAGAGTGCACGTAATGATAATATTTTAGCAATATCTTATGGTATGCTTATTTAGTTTAGGTAAAATGCATGTTTAACCCCTTTAAAAATGACTAAATTTGGTTAGTCCACCAACCTTTTTTGATATTTTGGTCCATATAAATTTTAAAATTAAGAAAATGGTTCCTATCACCACTTATCAGTGTTGTTACGTGTATCTTGACATCTACGTCACTTGCTATCTCAAAATGGTCACTGATGTAGCATGTCTAGGCAAATGTCATGTCCCAATTAAAGGGTGATATTAACCATTTTAAGAAATTTTCAAATTTATGAGGACAATAACATTTCTTTTCGGAGAACAACTAAATTTGATCATATTTACATGAACTTAAAATGTGTTGAAGTCACCAAAAGTTGTTGGTCTGAGTTGTATTGGACTTACTTTCTTTAAGCAAAGTCTCGAATTCGATTTTTTGGATGAAAAATGGTTGGGATGGGAGGCTAGAAGAGACCCCATTAAAAGTGGTCATCTTGGTTATCCGACAAAGATTAGCCATTGACAAAGTTGATCAATACTTCATACTAATGACATGGTATAAAAAAAATGTGTTAAAAGTCTTTATTTTAATAATCTTCAGGAAAATTATTGTGATTGTCAAAGAACTAGTAGCTCTTCATTTTCATGAAATTTAATGACATGCTTGGGAGGAGAATAGTTTTAGCATATTCTTATATGTGGTGTGGTGACATAATATGCCATTATGATCCTTCATTTCCTGTTGTACATTCCACTTTCTTCCTTTCTACTTTTACTTCAAGAGAGTGATAAGTTAAATTTTTATTTTAAAATACTTTCAACTCTACTCACAACCTTTATTATATTTTTAAGAGTATTTATCAGCAGTGGTTTATGTGTTCATCCCAGTTCATTGAGAGTTATCATGAACAATGGCTTTGGCATGCTTATTAGTTTCCTTTTGTATTTCTCTTCTAGAGTTATAACAAACTATTGATGGTCATTTGCTGTGTATTATATATGGCCTTTCTAACTGGAGTATTGGTTGCAGAAATCCACCCCCTTGGGGGACCATGAAGTATCTCTCTGAAAAAATTCCAAAGGATACCTCAAGCAAGGTGCGAATAAACCGTGATCTGTACTCTCATGAGAGGTAAACTTTCCAAAGTGCATTAGTAAACATGTTACTTAACTGTAATTGGTTAATTATTTTTGGCTAATGAAAGTATGTAATCATGGCTAATAAAACCATATTTTGTGGCATAGGATCATGGAGACAGCACCAACATTGCCTGATTTTTCCTTGGCCTTGAAACCAGATGAATATCAACTTCCTCAAGTGGACTCCTCTTGGAGAACAGAGAACATAAAAGTGGGAGAAACCGATCCTAACCATCTTAAGGGTGACAAGTGATAAGATACTATGAATTTGCATACCTCAAATGCTGGTCTACTTGAAAAATGTCATCAGCCAAAAGGGTGTTTTTCCAATTCTTGTTAATAGAAAAAAACAGATTAGTTTATTTGAATTTTTTACCAACTTCTGCATTACTTTTTTTTTTTTCACTTTATATATTAGCTTCCTCCTTTCGCCCATAATATTTGAAATATGTCCTTCAATTAGAGGTGCAATATAAATTGTCCTCTGAGGGAAAAGCAAGTGTCTCTTTGTCAATACCTGAATAATAATAACATTGCTATTTCATTTGATTTTAAAGGTTGTCACATCACCATTTTTAAACTGAGTTTGTGTGTGTAAAATTGACTTTTGCATTGGAGAGAGAATTATTTCCTTAAAATATCTCCAAATTTCCATGTTTCCATTTCTGCTATCTTAAGCAATGGAGTCACGTAAGATGTCATTGATGTGGAAAAATGCCATTAATGTCACCTAACGCCAAAATCAGAACAGTGACCACTTACCTCAATTCTACGTAACTCTTACAAATCCAAATTTATTTTTGAAATCAAACTCAAACTTAAAGAAAGGTTCTAAAAACTACACCATTACACACACTTATATATTGGAAAATAAGTCTACGTTGATACATCCAAAATACAAAAGAATCATCATTAGCATATGAAGAAGCCATTCAATCTCAAGAAGCCCTTTTTAAGAAGAAAGACACCTACACAAAGGTTGAACACATCATTAGACAGTCCAACCAAATAACAATTCATACAACACCTTTGATAGGATCTAATTTTGTTTCAACCTTTGAAAAGGACTACTTCCAAAGAAAGAAGGAAAAAACTAAAATAACCAACCACCTGCAAGAAAAACAAAAGTACATGAAAAGATATAAAAATGTATGTTAAAAAGTTATAAATGCCTTTGAATATTAAAATACAGCACCATAGTCTAGTAGTCCTATTTAACACATAATAATGAATTTCATGAACATTTTTTGCTTATAAAAAATATTGCAATTATCCATTATTTTTATTACTTTATAATATAACATATTCCGTTCTTCATTCTTTAAATAATTCCAGTAACCACATTCAAAACGTCTTAACACGGAATGTCTCTGGTGTGTGAGCATTGAGCCAAAAATACATCTGCCATCATATAACGGACTTATCCTAAAAAAAGGATGAACCTAATTTTGACAGTTTTGGATATTTTGAATGAGTTTATCATAAATACTTCGAAGAAAGGCATACAAAATTAAGTAAATAAATACAAAAGTTACTTTATACAAAATTTTTAAAATTAAGTTACATGACAGAATCTTTTCAAATTAATTTATGTATGAATTAATTTTAACTTAAAAAATACTTGTTCAAATACGATTTCTAACTGATATTATCTTAAAAAGTGAATTTTAAACTTAAAACAATTTTATAAAATTAATTTATAAAGTAAAGGTTATACTTATTTATATAATCCATATAGAATCTCCTAACAATTCTTATATTTCTTTTTCTCTTCTGCCAACCTTTTGTTCTTGTTTGTTTTTTCAACAACTTTCTCTTTAGCGTCTTTCCTTCGTCAATGATTTCTCTCTCTCATGTTCTTTTCTATTTTCAAAGTTACTGCAACAAGTAATTATTATATAATATCTTCGTCATACTAAGAAGTTTTAGTTTCTATCTCAATGTTATAGTAACTCAGTATGTCAATATATATTCAAAACTAATGCAATATTTATTTCAATTGCACGCTGTGTTTGTCTCAGGTATCATGGACTAGTGCTCTAATCTGTCAAAATTTTATTGAATAACCATATATTATCCTCAGCAATTGCAACAGCTGCAACAACAGCAGCAGCAACAACAACCACCACAACCACCTCAAAAGTCTTGTCACACAAGGTGCATAACACTTTGCAGCTTCCTTCTTAAATTTTTCTCTAAATTCTGACCATTCAGCTTTGATTCTTGTTTGCTTTTCAATTGCCAAACTATGCTCTTGGTGCAAATAAGGTGCTTTTTCCATCAACTCATCTCTCTGGATTTTAAGTGTCTTGCCCTCCTCAAAGATATTTCTCTTTCTCTGATGGACCATGATCTTTCTAATTCGGAAGCAGAGATGTTAGCTTTAATGGCCTTGATCTCCTCTTCTAGATTCTCTTTTCTTTTCTCCATCCAGGATAACTTTTGGTGCAGCTCATTTTCTAAAGCCATTGCTTCCATGAACTGCTTCTTGTTACTTTCCAAACCTGCTTCTAATTCATCAGCTCTCTGCACTTCAGATGCTGTTGTCTCAATTTTCATACTTGCTTCAGCGTAATTCCTCCTCCAGTGAGTGAACTTTCCTAAAGCTTCTGATACCAGTGCTTCCATTGCTATTGACATTCCATCATCAGCAGACAAAGTGGAGAGGTATGCTAAGCTGTTTTTCACAATGCTGAATCGTTCAGAATGCAACAAAACCAAAGCATCATCTGACATGAAGTCTTGTACTATTTTCAGAGCTTCCTTGGCATTTTTGCTTAGAGCAGTGGTTGCTGATCTATAACGGGAATTTGAAACATGACTCTTAGCACCTAGAGAAGCATAAAATGTGTCCATTTCTTCATTATCATCTCGAGTTTGTTCAATTTGATTTCTTACGGAGGGCTCAGTTTTTGTTGGAAACAAAGTGGAACAAGTTCCCAAGTGTGGATTGCTCCTTGAGCTTTGAATTCTACAATCAACTAGTTTTCTGGACACTTCCTGAGTGCTCAGGATAGAAATCATCTTACCCATTTTCATCAAGTTAGTACTCAAAACATTATCCAAAGGTTCTTCCCACTCCGGATACATGAAAGGGTGATGCCAGTCTCGGGTGCTAAGGGAAATCAAGCTTGATTGTACATCAAGCTGATGTTTTGTACCATGGTTGGTAGGAAGTGTAGTATTGGGAGGATAAGGATTTGAGAATCTAACATTCTCCATTGCAGTACATGTTCGGTTTACATAAACTCCACTCCATTTGATTGATCCTGAACTACCTGAATTGGGTGGTATCACAAATAAAACCTCCCCATAACTCCACTCATTCTCTGAAACTAGTCCTCCACTATCTAATTTCATTGGATGTGTAAAGTTGTTGAACATAAACATATGGTCAGTATCTAAAATGTAGTTGAAATCAAAGAGGAAGGGTATTTCAATATCATTGAGTTTAACAAAAAAGTTGAAGTTCACAAAGAAAGGTCTTTCTGTGTTATCCAAAACTCCTAAAATGGCACACACAGTGATAGAAGGGAATTGCCCCCGGAACCAAAAACATAGAGAGTTTCCCTTGGTAGAGTGGTCAAACCAGTCTGGGATGCTTTCTCCCGGCAAAACATAGAACCTTCTTGTATTAGAATCAATTACCTGTCAAACATGTCATGCCATTAAATGAATGGTGAGTTTGGAAAACATTTTAGCTAATAAGTTATTACTAATACAAGAGAACTTTACCCGGGTCAGTAAATTGTTTAGAGTTGAGGAGTGAGCTTCCAGTGGCTTGCAGTTATAGGCCAAGAAATCATTTGCGTTTGGTGGAAGCCCTCTAATTTCTTGAAGTTGCTTGCAATAACATAAGTCTAGTAATTCTAAGAAGTGGCATTCTTCAATGCACTCCGGAAGGATTGTCAAATTTGAGTTTCGTAATCTCAATGTCTTTAAGAAGGGAAAAAAGGTTGGCAACATTTGAATGATGTTTGCAAGTGCATTGTTTTCAAGCATTCTGCATCTGTTAATATGTATGCTTTGAAGGCCTTTAAGATTTTTCAGTGAAAGTGGCAGATTTTCTATTGCAGTTCCCTCCAAGTCAACAAATTTTAGTTTCTCCATTGGGGCCAATATTTCTGGAAAAATAGCAAGACTGCTGCAGTCTCGAAGGCAAAGATATTCCAGAGATGTCAACTTTATGCCGTGTGGAACAATCCTCAGCTTGGTACATCCTTTAGCACTAAACCTTAGCAACTTATCTAGAAATCCAACAGAATCATCAATCTTAATCAAATTTATGCAATCATCAACACACAATTCTGTCAAATTTGGGAAACCAGACACATCAGGTATTTCCCTTATGTTCTTACAACCTGTGAAGATCAACTGACTCAAAACGTTTGATTTCTGCAAAATGAAGTCTAAATTAATAGCTACAAGAGTTAAGGGAAATATTTATGTTTACCAAAAAGGATGTTTAAGCTACAACATTAATAATTATATATACCTGAAGTGGTTTGTCCCACTGAAAGAAACTGTAAGACAAATTGAGAATAACAAGATTCTTTGAAGCAACATTGGATGGTAAAGAAGTGGCAGGATATTCCAACCATTCCAACACTCTCAAACTGTTTGGAAAATGTTTGGGGCTACTTTGAAAGGAACCGTTCTTCTTTATAAGCATTCTTAGATTATTCAATTTTCCAAACACCTCTCCATTCCCTTGAACTTCTTCATCCTTGGGCATATCCAACAACATTGCTTGAATTTCATCATTTTCCTATTCAACCAAAACATAATGGAAAACATTTGCTTGAATTTCATCATTTTCCTATTCAACCAAAACATAATGGAAAACATTATGTCAAACGTGAATTAAGAGAAACTAACAAATTATAAATCGTTGTGTTGGACGTTAATCTTGTTAAGTAATTATTTGATGAAAAAAGCGGAAAAAATTAGGTAGATGCTTCTTACATACCATGTTTTTCTCCAAAACAGAAAAGATGTCTTGATAAAACCACAACCTATTGCATTTTTCAGGTAAAGTTGATCGCGGTCTAACTATTTCTTTTCCCATATGTTGAATCAAGTCATGCATTGTCACAATTTCACCATCATGTTCACCAGACATCAAAATGTTAACGAGTGACTTATTTCGCAGCACACTAATACCATATTCTGCGTGAAAGCCACAAGCATTTAACATATCTGTAACTTTTTTCACAGTGCATCCTTTGAAGAAGCAAGCTATGTCTAGAAAAATTTCCTTCTCATTTTCCTCCAAGCCATCATAGCTTATTCTGAGAATTTCTTGAATACGTCTATTTGGAAACTTTTCATATGCATCTAATGCAGATTTCCATTCATCCAAGGTTTTACCTAACAGGTTTGAGCCTATTGTTTCCAAAGCCAATGGAAGACCATCAGCATAGTATATTGCACGCTTTATGATTTCTGTGCAACTTGGATGAACTACTTTGTTTCGTAACGCATTCCATTGAAACAATTTCAGAGCTTCAGTAACATTGAAAAAATCAACCTCGTACTGTTTTTCAACACCATGAATATCTAACAAATGCTTATCTCTTGTTGTTATAATGACCATGCTGCCTAAACCAAACCAATCAAGTCCTCCTGCAGTTGCTTGTAATTGTTCCCTTTTGTCAATGTCATCAAGAATAAGAAGGACATTCTTCTGATGAAGTCTTTCTTTTAATATTGGAATTCCTTGATTCACATCCCCCAACTTCATATTTCTCTCCCCTGCTAATTCTGAAAGCATTGTCTCTTGGATCTGCACAAGGCCATGCCTAGTTGATGACTTTTCTCTAACATTAGCAAGAAAACATGAATTTTCAAATTGATGTGCTATCATGTTATATATGGCACGTGCAAGAGTTGATTTTCCTATTCCTCCCATCCCATGAATCCCAAGCATCTTCACTTTGGTATCAAACTCAGCATTCATTAGTGACAACACATTTCTCATCCTTGCTTCCAATCCAACAGCATAATCAGCTATTTGCAAGAAAGGTCGATTAATCTTACAGGAGATCTTTTCCACGATTCTTTTGATGATCACATGCTCATATTCTCCCCTGCAATTAATTAAATTGAAACTCAATGCATCAAATTCATCACAACTTTCCTATTTACAAATTACAATTACCAACTAATTTACTGTAGTTTACTTGTTGGCACACAAAAGTGATTAGGCCACATACACAAACTTTTGTATTATCAACTTTTGTTATTGATTACTTTTTCATACTTGATATTTAGTGAAAACAAGATTCAAACAAGCATGCATCAGTAAGATGAACTGAAAGCAACAAGGAGAGGGGTCTCACCCTTGTTTGAAAGGCCAACCAGACAAATCAGCTGCTTGATGCAAAGCCAACCTCCACTTGTTCACCTTCTCTAGGTCATCCTTGAATCTTTCTTGTTCATGTTTTGCAAATGCTTCTGCATAACTCCCCGTTTGATGACGCACTTCTGATGGATCTACATCATAAAAAACTGGCCAAATCCAGGTAATTTCTTTGGAAGCATGACACGCAAGGATTTGGACCAGTTCATGTAAACAAAAAGTAGAGTTTGCATAGTTTTTAGAGAAAATAACTATGGCTATCCTAGAATTTCGTATTGCTTTGAGAAGGGAAGGCGTGATCTCTTCCCCTTTGCTTAAAGCATCATCATCCATGAAGGTCAAGATTCCCCTTTGACACAAAGCACTGTAGAGGTGACCAGTAAAACCAGTTCTTGTATCTACACCACGAAAACTGAGGAAGACATCATAAGTGTGTGTGTAGTTACGAGGAGAAGAAGATAACTTCATTTGTGCCATGACAATTGACCAAACAACTATGATATGATTATGTGAAGAAGTTGAAAAACTAGTTATAAAGAGAAGGGTATTTTGCTATAGCTTGACCAATTCATGCAAGTTTCACTATCCATTTACCTTATAGTCATCGACAGAAACAACAAGGAAACTAGCAAACTCATCAGAATTATGATACACTGTTTTGTCAATGTTTTGTGCTATAAAGGAATTTTTATGGGATAAAAACTTAGATTGGTCATTTTGCTTTTGGGACAAAACAAATTTTCTTACCGCTTTCAACTTTCTAAGTTCCTGTATACTAATTACAAAAGTATATAGTTAAATTAAGTTAGATTTTACTTTGAATTATTAAAAATATAAAAAAGATTTAATGCATATAATCACATTATTATATATAAAAAATATTTATTTAGTCGAGAAGTTGACATAATGAGAAAATGTTAGTGGTAACCGTGAAATTGGTACTAGGGTTTTTAAAAAGGATCCACTCTCAGTAGCGAAGAATCTCCAACCGTGGAACAAGAACTGGGAAATTGGAGGAAAAGGGTTTACAATTAAAGAGAAAAGTTGATTCCTTGGAAGCAAAACAGAGCAATAACAAAATGGAGGAGGAACAACGGGTTGCGCAAGTGGAAGTGGCGAAGCAGAGATGCAAGTGCGTCATTGAGGCCATTGACAAGTTACCTTCTTCCACCAACATCACTCACTCGTGTAAACGAACCCTCCTCAAATTGGCACGTGCCGAGCTGGCTTTCCTCTCTCGCCCCTCTTCTTCTTCTGGGCCCCTCAGGTTTCTCTTCTTCAATATCATAACTTTTTTTGTATTTGATTCTATTCATGTTTATAAATCAAGTTTTGATCGGTGGATATTCCTCTTATGTGTTACTCTTTTGAGTTGTTAGATATGACTAACTTTTACCTACTTGGTGGATTTGGAATTTTGGATCATTAAACAAACTTGAGTCATCCTATAATTTCTAATGAAGCATTGAGAAATGCTTATTAGCGCAATATTTTATGATGTTGAATTCAAATGAGCCCTACAGAAAAGAGATTTGATTCAAATTGTTTGTGGAACTCACATGAAATGTACCTGATAATAGTGTATTGGAAAGAGTGCATCAAAACGTGTGTTGCTGGCATTTCTCATAAAACATTTACCAGCAGTACCTTTTACATTGTGTATTACTGGAAAGGGTTTTTGTGACTTTACTATGATGAAGTGACTTTTATTTTGTTTGATAGTTGTGCTTAATTTTTTACTCTAAATAGAGAATAGCAAACATGTAAGTCTTATTCTGTTTGTCATAGTTTCATCTTTAAATGAGTACTCTTGGTTAATACTTTCTATATTACTTCACAATTTATGAGAATTTCTATGTATGTGATGAATATACCAGTGTCAACATTGGGCACCTTGAAACAGTTGTGCATATTCTCCAGCAGCCTTTCATCACTGGAGTTTCCCGAGTTTGCAAGCCAATCCCACTCTCATCTTCAGTTAGCAGTGAGGAGAGATGTGGTTCTTCTCTTAAACACATTCATGTTGATGTGGTTTGTACCCTCAACAGGAAGCCTGTGTGGATTATAGTATCTGATAGAAACCCAGAGTACATTTCTTGGGATAGATGCCGTAAAAGTAAGGGTTTAAAGCTACGCATTCAAGAAGTGCTTGCTGCTGCTCACTCTAACTTAACATTAAGACCATCCTCAGTTATTCTTTTCTTTGCCAATGGGCTTGCAACCCACATTTACAACAAACTTCGAGATGAACTTGGGGCATCTGAAGTCAAGTTGGATTTCTCAGTTTTCAGTTCTGACATGTTGGAAGAAACTGAAGGTGACTGGATAAATGTTATTGCAAGATCATATAGAAATTCATGTGTCCTTGAAATTAACCCTGCTGTTGGCAGGGATGTTGTTCCAAATTGTGGATTTAGTGTACGAGGTTCAGCTGTGGATTCATCTCAAATAGATCTTTCAGTACGAAAAGCTGAAACTCAAAAACAACAGTTTGAAGAAAATGCCAGAATTGGGGAGTGCTTTCATCTTGAACTTTTGGTAGGTGAAGCCAAAACTCAACCACAGCCTGTAGAAGAGAATGTTGGAACAAACTTGGGTGATACATTCTGTTCCATTCTTTTGGGAATGAAACCAAGTTCAATGGAGAATAAAAATTTTGAATCCATAAAGTCTGGGAATCTCTCAGGTGAGACTGACCTAGTAAATTTTGATACAACAGCTTTGATAGCTCTTGTTTCAGGAATTAGTAATGGTGGAACGAAGAAACTTCTGGCCACTCCTGAGAGTGAAATGAGACAGCGGTTCAAGGGAAACTTCGATTTTGTGATTGGTCAAGTAAGTACATTTTATTGAAATTACAAGAACAACGATTACTCTATGTAGTCTTTGTAAATTATTCTTCAGCAGCAATTGAACTTATTAAAGTTTTCCTCATTTTCTTTTTGGTAGATAATGTCTGAAATCCAAAACCCAATCCATATGGAATTTGGTAGAATCCTACATGGGAAGAATGGCCTAATTTGTGAGAGTGTTCTTATGGAATTTAAGGAGTTAGTATCAATGTGTGGAGGGCCCAATGAGAAACTGAGAGCAGACCGGTTGATACATTATCTCAGGTGAGTTTAGTCTGTGTTTACCTGAAATAAAAGAAAGAAAAATTTGCAACATAAAATTATTGACGTGACTAGTTTTTTTCTATGCCGAGTAATCAGTTTTATGAAATCAGTTGGAGGATGTTTTGCTATAATTGTGTAGTTGTGTTAATGATTTCTTTTACGTAATCTTCTATTTATACAGTTCACTTTTGAATCAAATGTCGTTGATACTATTTTTGTCATATTACCAATGCCTAAAGTACGATATGCAACAATTTGCACTGACAAGCTAGAGTACCATCTCAGGGTTGTTCCTGATACTCCCTCAGAGCGCATGATGGGCCTCCCAACAACAAGGAAGCTGGCATTGAAAAACAAAGTTGTCTTTGGCACTGGTGACCATTGGCATGCCCCTACTTTAACTGCAAATATGGCATTTGTCAGAGCAGTTTCACAGACAGGGATGTCCCTTTCTACTATTGAACATAGACCAAGGGCCTTAACCGGTGATTAATAGCATGCATTCCTGAAAACAAGTCTTGTGACATTCATCAGGCACCTCTAAACCAGGTACTAAAATCTATTTTCAATTAGATGTTTGACATATCTATTTTTTTTTTAAAGAAACAAGAGTTTATTGCATCACTATGTTAGTAGTCATCCCTACCAAGTGGACACCACTATCAACAACAATCATCTCCAGCACTCCTAAAATATTATAAAAATATGAGGGCTGTATGTGGAAGAGTTAATTTTTTTGTATTTGGTGCTTCAATCATCGTATCATTTTTGCTTTAGAGCTTTAGCATTGTCAATGTAACTAGCCAAATGGAATCTTCATGTTTAATTCAGGAAGCCAGCCAGGTTAATTGAATTCCTCCTCTCAGATCACTTATCCTCAGGCTGTCAATTGAATAGTGGGGAAGTTTAAAGGATTCCTGTAGATGCTGCCAATATAACGGTCAGGAAGAGAAGCAAGCTTGTGCATCACATGACCTGCAAATCCAGCCTCTTTTTGGTGGTGTTGAGTGTACTTCTAGCATGACATACAGTAATGGATGATGGTACACCAGCACCATGCCATTTTCTGATCTTGAGGAACCTATAACCATCAATGGAGATCTTTGGTGGCCGTGGTGCTTCCACCTCCAACAGGGTGAATCCCAAGTCTGATGATATGCCATGAATACAGTGTGAATGAATGCTCTTGCTATTTCATCTTTTGTGATGGCTACTCCCTTTGTGTTTAGTTCAAGCGAACAAATAAGTGGGAATTATGTAATGTTACTGTTCTGGGTTTAGGTTCCTTATTTGATCTGTCATGTATGCAAATAAATTTGGGAGGTGAGTTGTGTGAGACAAAAGATACTTTAGGTCACCTTACGAAAACATCAATTAATATGGTTCACAAGAGCTCCTTTTTATTTTGTTGAGGAAGATTGCTTTTGATGCATGTTTCATTAAGGAAGCAACAACTTACCATTTGGCATATACCCTAATGTGCCCTTGTTCAAGCTTTTTAGAAAGTTCATTCTTTTTTACTCGTAAGGGAAGTAGAAAACTTGCTTATGCAGGTGTATCAACATTCTTTAAAGAGAATTTACTTATCCTCAATAAATTAAACATTTGCAAATGTATTTTTTTCCATTAAAAAACAAGAAAACCCTCGTAAGTAGATTGACTGATTCATAAAACAAACTCAGAAATTGGAACGCAACGAGAGTTAGATTTATGATTCCTAAAATAAATGGAGCTCCACTCTCTTAAGGACTATGTAACTAATTAATAGAAAAAGAAATAAGAGAACCAAAAAAGTGTTGAAATTTGAGAGAATACTGTGGGATGGAAGGAAAATAAACTTTGCAAAATGTGACATTTTTAAAGATTCTGTAAGCCGTCATTTTAAAAAATATACTTTTAGGCACTAAATATATTTTTTAAAATAAACATGGCTTTTCTTGCACTACAATTGTTTTGAAAATAAATGGCATTTTTTTAGTACAAGACAGAATAAGTATGGACCTAATTTATGAAACTAATAACTCTTCACTTTCCCACAAAATTCAGTTCCTAACCTTGTTTTCTCAGAAAAAAGAAAAGTTTATAACATCAGTAACAATATTTTTTACCATCACGATTGAAGCTATGCTAAATATTTAAAACGAAGAGTTTTATAAAAAGCCATTTAATCTAATTGGATGATGATTTTCTCACACATAAACGTGGTTTGTATCAAAGAAAGTAACAACATTTTTGTGATCGGAAATCTCAAATATTTGAGCTGTGGAAAAAGGAAATAGAAGTCTGCCATGAAAAGAAAACTAAATAAAGATGGTCAAATGATTAAAGCACAGTTTTCCATCATTGGAGTTGAACACATGCCCCTCTCTCTCACCTTGCAATACCAAAATCAAATCAAGCAACGCCGTGTAAGACACATTCAATCCAAAAAGGAACTTCTAACCAAGAGGTTAAACTTGGAAAATCCCTTTACAAATTCACACGAAAATCTCATTTGCATGCAGTGCTGTATTTGCATAAAAGTATGTTCAATCACATGCCATGCATTATCATAACTTTTGGCAATACTAAAATCTATAGTTTTCAATTTGATAATTAAAATCAGTTAGCCACAACAGAATTTAACTTGCAATAGTTGTGGCCCTTGTTTAGTTTGACTCCATTGAATTTGAATACAACTTCACAATATTATACAATTCCAACTTAATAGGTGTGACCATAAATTGTACATCGTGACCCTCTACGAAAGTTGATCACAAACCTATGCTCTTTCAGCAACTGGTAGATTGTGAGTCAAAACTGTTGAGATCAACATTTGTTTTTCTCTTGCTGCAAGGATCAGTGAATCGAACATCTTCCATGCTATTTTCCTGTTTGACTATGTAGATTCCCATTTTTACATGGTGGAATGAGGTATATTCACCCCTTGGAAATGTAACTTTCCATTCATTTTCAAAAGGCCCCACATACGGACTATTTGTGAAATGTAACTCTCGTAGATCACAAAGATATGCATGATGCTTCCCTGTCAAGAAATGGTGACTATAACAGGTACATTCTTTGCCATTGATCAAAACCATGGGACGAAAAAAATTGTCTTGCATAGGTGCAACAAGAACACACAAAACTTTGTCAGGGAACTTATTACGAAACCAGAAAGAAATTGAAGCTCCCCGGTTCTGATAATTGAACCACTTTGGAATCTCAACTCCTGGCAAACAAAACACAGCGTTTCTAGTCTCATGCAGTTCCTGTTAGTCATATAAAGTATTCATAAGCCTACCAAAGTTAAGTATATTATATATTATTAAATCAAAGACATTTCAAACATGACACAAAACCTGCTTTAGGAGCATGAGTTTACTCGAAGAAGCCAAGGATATGCATTTTATTTCAAACAAACGCTTTAAGCTTGGAGAATCCCCCTAATTTCCCGGAGATGCTTGCAACAACTCACATCAAGACACCGTAAGAATTGGCATTGTTTCAGACATTCAGGAAGGATGGTGAAATTATTCTCAGCTAAGCATAATTCCTTCACATGAGCAAACTTCGTGAAATCTATAGAAAAAAATCATCATAGAGGTTGCAACGTTTGAAGGTACTACTGCTGTCCCCGTTTGTTCTTCACCCTCTTCCTGTTTTAGCCATTGCAGCCCTTTCAATCCACTGGCGAAGATATTAGTCAGTTTTTGCATCATGATAATGCTACTGGGCACCTTAACAATTGCACTACTTTTAAAAGACATTCTTAAGCTTGGAAGCCCAGTAAGATTTTGAAATGAAAATGTCAATTCTGTTATAGGAGAGCCCAGCAAATGAAGGTCCCTTATGTTTTCCATCTTTACTAATATTTCTGGAAAACTCTCAAGACTGTAACAAAATGAAAGATCAAGTTTTTCAAGAGAGGTCAACTTGATAGGTGGAAAACTACTTAGCTTTTCGCATCTACTAGCACTCAATGTTCTAAGTTTATCCAGAAAACCAACTGAGTCGTGAACTGTAACTAAATTCACACAATTCTTAAATGAAAGTTCTTCCAAATTTTGGAGACCAGATACGTCAGGTATCTGTGTTAAACATTTGCACTGATCAAAATTTAATACTCTAAGATTCACGAAATTCTGCAAAAAAAAGGCAAGAAAAGGAAGAACAAAATGAATAATCATAAAGTGAAAGTATTAAATTACATGACAAGGAAAATATACTATTTGAACTTGCCTTTGATAAGCCATCCAACTCAAAGGATGAAATGGAGCTATTGGATGACTTGCATATGGCAAGTTTTTTGGGATGAAAATCAGAAGGTATGTGAAGGATATCCCCACCATTCCAACACTCTCAAACTGTTTGGAAGGTATTTGGGACCTTTGGAAAAATTACCATTTCTAAGAACAAGTGTTTTGAGGTTTTTCATCTTCTTGAATGCTTTTGTATTGAATACTATTGCTTCTTTGTCAAATTCTGGAAGATCCAGACATATGATTTCAATTTCACTAGTTCCCTGCGAGTACAAGTATACGCAAGACTTCACATATTTAGAGAAATTTACATATTATAAAGAAGAAAACAACTATGATTAGAACATATTATAGTAGAAAAGGGTAAGTATAGATCTGAAACCAATCATTCGTTTGTCTCACTCACCTTGTCATCTTCCAAAACTTGAATTATATCTTCTGGTAACCATAATCTACTGCGCTTCCCTGGCTCTTTCGGTGATTCTTGCCTGACAATTTCTTTACCCATGTCCTTGATCAAGTTCTGCAATGTAACTATAGTTTTCACACGATACCTACTAAACTTTATAAGAGATTTGTCAACCAACACGCCAATATGATATTTCATGCAATCACCATAATGAGCACGAAGTAAATCTTCAACCTGTGGCAAGGCATATCCACTCAAGCAACAAATGTCCAGAAAAACACTCTTCTCTTCTTCCTCCAAAGAATCAAAGCTCTCTTTAAGTATCTCTAGGATTTCATTACTAGGAATTCTTTTATATTGTTTGATAGCGGATTTCCATTCTTCTATACTTTTTCCAAACAAGTTGGAACCTATTACTTCCAAAGCCAATGGAAGGCCAGAAGCATAAATCACTACATCATTCAAGACCTCCTTATAACCAGCATCAATTTTTTCTGTTTTAAAAGCTTTCCATGAAAGCAAGTCAAGAGCATTGTTCTCATTCAATGCCTCCACCTCATATGTTCTTATAACCCCATAAGATGCCAATAATTGTTTGTCCCGAGTAGTGATGATGACTCTGCTGCCAGGACCAAACAAACCAGGTCTTCCAACAATAGCCTGTAATTGCTCGTATTTGTCAACATCATCTAGAATCAAGAGAACCTTCTTTCTTTGAAGCCTATGGTGTATCACTGAAGCTCCTTGTTCTACACTTGCAAAGTTTACTTCCTTCTCTCCAAGCATTTCCCCAAGAAGGATGCTTTGGAGGTGTTGTAACCCATGCTTGTTTGATTTTTCTCTCACGTTTTGAAGAAAACACGAACCATCAAAATGGTGAGCAATCAAATTGTAAACTGCTAAAGCAAGTGTTGATTTTCCTATCCCACCAATTCCTTGGATTCCTATCATGCAGACATCATCATCAGATCCAACATCCAAAAGCTTCCTTACTTGCAGTGCTCGTGACTCTAGTCCAACAGGGTAATCCGCAACAGGTAAAGGAGCGTGATTAATCTTGCTGGATACCAACTCAACTATCTTTCCAATAAACTCATGTTCATATCCATCTCTGTCTCAAACAAAAATTCTTGATCAAAAACTAATAGCTTGGCACCAATGTTGTCATGGATAACAAACATTTATTTTCTCTAAAATTTGCCATCAGTAGATAAAGTGAAAATTAATCAAACAAAAATTAAGGTAAGATTGGTAAGGTGGGGTACTCATGTTTGAAATGAAAGCCAGACAAACATTTTATTTGATTAACTATGTATCTGTTTTAAATTAGAAACCACTTATATCACATTTTTAATTTTTTCACTTACATTTAAAATATATTTTATATATTTAAAAATATTTTACAAATTTTAATGATATAAAAATAAACGTTTATTATGTGTTGTGCAATACTTCACAAAACTAATTATTTCATTAAACTGGTAGCAACTAGTCTAAATAATGCATTAATATGGCCTGCCATAATTGAGAGATTACCTTGTTTCTTAATGATGCCATCTTGTCGGAGAGCCTTTGAGGTTGAGGAAACGTCACTAGTTTTGGTGGACTTTTGGGATTTTGGGCGATGAATGCCAAAAGCCATTGATATCTGGTTGATGAAACGCCATTTCGTTTTTCGTTGGGTTTGAATAATAACAAGAGAAGAAACCAAATTCAATATATGAGTTTAGGAATTAGAAGATAAATTAGCTTTTGATTATTTGCAACCATGCGTAGTGAATCCTGAACTTGAGATTGAGCAAGATCACGTTGCTTAATTGGCTCCTGAATCTCCCTCTCCATCTGAATAATCGAAACCATCCAAGGAGTAACATGTTTATTCATTTTTTCTTTCGAAAATATTATCTCAAATGACAAATTGTAGTTCAACCTAGGAAAACCTTAATAATAAGGAGTGTTTATATGAGTTTATTGTTTTAAAAGTTAACAAAATACTACAATAGATCATTTATTAGAAATCTTTTTACAACTACTAAAAAATAATAAATAAAATATTTTTTCTGAATTAAAACTTATATATAAATTAAAAAAAATTTAAATAAAAATTAACATAAAACTAATAAATTAGTTTTAATTTGTAAAATAATTTATTAATTGTTTTCTTCATGTATAAGTGTTAGTAGAAATATTTATGACAATAATTCTTCAACAATGTTTTAAGTATATAATCTATAATTTATAATATCATCTACTATAAAGTGAATGATGAAATCTCCTATAATCGAAAATGTGTTGTTCTAAAAAACTCTTTAAATTTTTAAAATGATAAAAAAATATTATATTTTAAATTTTCTTTTATTACAAACAAACATTGTAGAACTTATAAAAAATTACTTCACATATTAAATTGAGATAGGCTATAAGAACAAGAATTAAATAAAATTTTATATATTATATAACATGGAATATTGTACTAAAGATTTTTTAAAATTTTTTTTCAAACCAATTGTTATATGACCCCTCCTCCTAGTGTTTATTACTATTTCTAAAGATTAATCTTGTTTATTAGGTAGATACTTTGGCTTTGAAAAAAAAATATGCTATAAACTCTTTTTTTAATAACAAGTAACTATGAAGAAAAAAGTATTTACTTTAATTAAGACCATCATGACTTAAAATGTGTAGAAATAATGAAAATATGTTGGACAGACTAAAATTTTACGAAACTTAGTTCTAAATTCATCCATGATTTATGTATATAAGAATTCAAATTAATGATTTAAATATCTATTATTATAATAATCACAAAATAAAGAAATTCATCAAAAATTAGAAGTTTAATTATCAATTAACTAGCTATCATTATTTTATCTGAGGACAAAATATTGAAGAGTCTATCACATTAACAATAATATATAAATTCTGACTTTCACTGCATATGGGGAATTTGTATATTCACTGATAAAAGTGTCTTTTGATCACTGATATTTATATATATATATATATATATATATATATATATATATATATATATATTAGGACTCAAATGAATGTATTACAGATATACTATTATTATTAATGGATGAGGTAAGAAACTGTAGAAATAAAAGAGTGATTTATAATTTTCTTACTATATAGCAAATCTTTTCATAAAATGATGATTGTACATGATATATCAAATTGTTTTTTTCACATCTTTAAATATTATATTAATATTGACTGTGTTAATGTGATATTGACATTGACGGTGATAATGTTATAAATTTCTAATTTATTATGTCTATACGATAAAAATACTTATATGTATATTTAAGTGTCACTTCATAAACTTAATCTTTACATTAAAAAAAAATAATTTAAAAAAGAAGTTTGTAAATGACATGATAAATATTTTAATTTTTTTAATATATAAATTGAAATTATAAATTTAGTCTTGTAATTAAAAATAAAATATAATTTATTTATTTAATATAATTGATATTTTTTAAATTTTTATAAAAATATTAAATTATATATTTATCTGAAAACTTTAATTTACAATAAAATATAAATAATTTATTAAAATAAAGATTAATCAATTTTTATATTATAAAAAATTAATTATCAAGTCATTTGGTAAAGAAAAAATGCTATTATGCTATGAGCTCTTCTTTTTTAATAACTAGAAATAAGAAAGAAGAAAACGTCTTTACCTTTTCTCTTATACTCAAATATCACTAAAATTGTATGAAACTTCATTCATTCATGGAGTATCCATGATCTATGAAATCAATAAATTGTTAATAATACTATATGCATCTCATAAATTACCCAAGTTTAGAATACACAATCAAATATCATAATAAAAGGACAAAATAATTTATTAAATAATACTATATGATTTCACTAAAATATTTTGAAATTGCTTTATAAGAAGAGAAAAATATAATTGTACACGCACTAAAATACGTTTTTAACTCATTTAAAATAAATGAGTTTTAGTTTTTAATATCCGATGAAAAGGTTTATCTACTTCTATTTTTTCCAAAATAAAAAATACTAATTTTAATCTATATTATTATATGATATCAAATAATTATTTATATGTTGCAAGAAAAATTAAATAATAACATGTTTTGATATTATAATATAATATTGATGCATATGGATATATATATATATATTCCTTTTCTTTAATAAAAAATAACAATAAATAAATTATAAATTTGTAAATTAATAACGTGTTAATAGTTTAAAATGAAGGTGAGCATAAAGATATATATTTATATATAAACCCTAAATATTTATATATTTATCTTATCTCCGTGATTAGTTTAAAAAGTCCAGAATATTCATGTATAGTAAATTAGAATATTTTTCATCAAAATTTAATAAATTTATTATATATAGTTACATATGATTAAATGAAAATATTAAGATAATTTAGGTAATAATTTGTGTGTATGTTTGGGTGGCTATTCGCTTTGCAGTGATAGTCCATTTGGTTGGGACAATAAAGAAAAGAAATTGACCTTATATCTATATGTTGCTGTTACCGTGTTAAGTTTAATTACTATTTAAGCATGAGTTTAACTTGTTTATGAATCCATAATTAACAATCTTCCCTGTACCACATGCAAAAGTGTCAAGGCCAAGATAATAAAGTAAGACTTAATCTAAAGAGACTTTGGAAAAGGTTCACTTTCATTCCATTGCCAGCATTATTGTGTAGATCAACTGTGTTTTATTTTGGGCCATTATCAAATAATTAATAGACAATTTAAGTGGCAAATTTGTTTTATTTTGCTTCCTTTTCTTTCTGCCTTGTATGATATTATTAAATTGATTTGTTTCAAATAAATGAAAATTAAATACGAGATATACATTTTTAAATTTTTAATATGAATATATAATTAAAGTTCAATAAAGAAAAATACATGTAAGTAGTAGTAATGTTGTGTTATATATTTGTGCTACACATATACTGATGTTGAATAGCATAATCAATAACTATGCAAAGAAGTTTCTACTTTCTATGGGACACTGATTTCTACAATAACTTTCTCTTATTAGAAAAAATAAAACAAAAGAAACTTCAGGTATTATCTTGGCATGTGTATAACACAGCGCAGACACTTTCCTTCCTTCATGAGATTAAAAGCTTTGTTGATGTCATCAAATGGCAAATTGTGTGTTATATAGTCATCAATCTGGATTTCCTGCATATTAATCATAATATTAGTAGTTCAGTGCATATATTTTTTTTGCTAAAAAACACACCTTATAAGTTTATTTCATTTTACTTTCTGAAATTTTCTCCTACAAGTTCTTATGAAAAAATTTATCCAGATAGACTCTTAAGTCATTTATAGACAAAAACATATACAAGCAGATCAAGAGTGAGAGAGAGAACTTTCTCAGGGTCATGCTACAACAACTGTTGCAAAAGGTCATTTTTTAACCATTAGACTTATCTTCATATCTGTCTTATGTCAGTTAAATAACATTTATGCAGAAGGTAACAGCCTAAATTGCTTGGCTTACCATACATAACTATCATGAAAGGGAACACAAGATATTTTGATCAAGAAGTAGAGATAGCCATGTTTCACCTTAGAGTAAAAATATATGAAGTAGTCATGCTTAGAAAAAAAGAAAAGGGTACTGTATGGTTACCTTGTTGACATACTTCTCTACTAATGAAGGCAGATCAGATTTTGGTTTCCATCCTCCAAATAGAGATCCTTTCAATGTTCTTCCCATCAGTAGTAGTCCATAATGAGCTGACATCTCAGGCTTAGCCTTTGGCACACCAAGTGTTACTGTCAAACCCCATCCCTACACAACCAAGGAAAGACAGAATGACTCCAATTATAATGAATAAAAGCTTTTAAATGTCAAAACACTAATTTTGGGTATATAGAGCATTACATCACAGCATGACTGCAATGCAGTGGTTATCATCTCAGTATCACCTACACATTCGAATGAGAAATCTGCTCCACCATCAGTAATCCGCTTAATAACCTGCAAATTTTCAACATATATTAATGGTTGTTATGTCATCATAACCTTTTTATAGTTTTTGTGCTGAAGAAAAATCACATTTAACCAAAATAAGATTGTAGGGATCACATGTAATATTTGATCTTGTAGCATACTTTGGTTATTCATTTCCATAAGATAAAGTATGAAAAGTTAAATAAGATATTTTGTAATAAGAAGATCAACCCACCTGAGCAATAGGTTCTTCACAGGAATTCGGGTCAACAACTTCTGTGACCCCAAAAGCCTTAGCTGTGGTAACAACCAAGACAACAATAAATAAATCAGGAGAATAATTAAAAATTAAATTAAGGAGTAATTTGGGGGACTGAATATGGTACCGTTTTCACACTTGTGTGGATTATTGTCAACACCAATTATTCTAGATGCACCTCTTAGTTTTGCAGCTTGAGCAACCTATTGAAAGGAATGCTAACTATAATTTGGAAAATATTATCACTCATCTGTTGAAAAGCTTAGATAAAATTGCTCAGTCCCTTTACTTACGGATAGGCCTACAGTTCCAAGACCAAAAATCACCACTGTTGATCCTTTTGACACATCAGCAACATTCCATGCTGCACCCAGACCTAATGTTGAAATGCAATGACTCCCATAATCAACCATAAACGAATAATTTATCAAAGACATCAACAACACTAACTGGGATCTTTGGCTGAAAGTGTCTAGCAACAAAATTCATAGTACATTATCCATGAGGAATAAGAAACGAGGAGGAAAATAATCCATTTGTGTTATGCCCTACAAAGTCATCCAATGCCACTTAGAACTAACTAACAATTGCATCCAGTGATCCAATCTTTACTTAAGCCACTCACAATGGCTCTAGCATCATCAAATCTAATATTAAAACATTTTAGTACATGAGTTTGATTTTTCAATGTTGATCTAAAACTCCTTCCATCTATTCCCAATTTTGCAGAACTAATAATAAACACTTGAAACATTTACCTGCAGCAACCCCACAGCTCAGAAGGCAAATTTTCTCAAGAGGGGCATGGGGGCTGACTTTCACTGCACATCCGGAATGGATTACTGTATATTCACTGAAACTTGAAACAGCACAATAATGATAAACAGGCTTCCCTTTTATTGAGAAGCGTGTCTTCTGATCACTGTGCATTAAACCCCTTCTTTCCAATCCTAAAACTTGGCAAATGTTACTTTTTCCAGATGTACACTGTCTGCATGTCATGCATTCTCCAATGAATACTGTTAGCACATGGTCACCCTCTTTGAATTCAGTCACTCCCAGTCCCACACTCTCAACAATCCTGCAAAACTACACTAAATATTCAACGTCTATTCAGAAATTTACTCATTTTTCCATGGTTTAAGACATGACCATCATGCAACTATTATCACATTGCCATGCATAGTGTAAGGATTTCTAGCATCAGTAATATTCTCTGCGTCAATGGCAATGCTGCTGCACGCCGGTACTTGATCATTGTTGTCAGTCACTCAAGGAACTTGGTACATACATGAGTATTTGATGCAAAGCAATTCTCATTCTGGCTAATTGGTAACTCTAAAAGAAATTCTTCTTGAGAAATTCAAAGAAAAAATCCTAAGGATCAGTAGTAGTAGTAGTAGTGACTAATGTTGTCTATAGTCCAAAGATAGAAATTAAGAATAGATTACCCTGATGCTTCATGGCCAAATATGCGAGGAAATATGGCCTGCACAAAAAAAAACATGCACAGTCTAAATCTTCAACAAAATACAATAATCCTGACAACAAAGAAATATTCAACAGCAAACTAATCCATCACACCACCAACCATCATTAGGCTTAACTAAGTTTCGGGTTCTCAATATATAACCTATTTTTGTTCTGAGTACCCAAAATTAAGTAATTGATTAGGTTCTTCAAATTAAGTACCTAATCAATTAAAAATTTTGGTTTAAGATCCTGAAAAAAAAATTATTTATATTTCATCCTTACTATTATGTTTACTCTTTCAACCAATTCATCAAAATATTTTTAGATCTATTTTGATCTCTCTACTTATTTTTTATAATAATAACCAACATAAGGGACTTCATACATATCATTATTCAACAATTCAAATCGTGTGATACTAGTTTCAACTTAACAAAAATTTGGTAAGTAGAATAAATGAAGGTAATATCAAAGAATATATTAGAAGACTTGAAACTTAACATATGTTTTATAAAAGAACAAAAGGCATAATCTTGAGGAACACAATATTCAATTCAAGGTCTATCAACAAAACTTTAATCAGTCGTGTTAAACTTCAAACATTGACAGGTACACATTACCTCTTATGTTATTCAATCACATCTCACAAAGAGTGGTTTCTGGACCCTTATTGTACAAGATATGATTCCACTAGTTTTCATTAGTTTAATTTTAATACATGGTCATTTGTCAGGGCATGGACTTTTACCCTCTCAGCCAGCTAGAAATCACATTAATTACTGTTTTCAAAATTAAGAAGTCAATAATTTTCAATGATGTGCCAATCCATGATTGGATGATGATGTGAAAAACCTTGGCAGTGTCAAAGCATCCCGATTAAATTCTAGATTTGATATTCCAAAAGATCCCTAACAAGTTCTATGAAACAAATTCTTCTGAAAAACAAAGATAACAACAATACTTACATGAGATTCCCAAGCAGAGAGATCACTGCGGCAGAGAGAGGTGGAGACAACCTTAATCCTAATCTCCATTGGTTGGGGAGGACTCACTTCTACTTCCTCCATCACCAGTGGCTCCCCAGCTCCCCATGCCACTGCAGCTGTTCCATGTTCCACATGGCACATTAACAAAAGCCCCACCACCCCATCTTCATCATAAACAATGGACACACACAGATATCAAAAGAAAAAGGGGGGCTTGGTTTACCTTTGCAGGTGATGACTTGAGGGGTTGAGGGTGCCATGTTGGTGAGTGAAGAAGAATTAGAAAAGTGAAAAAGAAAAGGGTGGAAGAGAACTTGAAATAGTTGTTGTTGTTCTTGGTGGTGGTTGTGGTAGGTAGAGACTAATGTAGTTGCAGTGTGACATTGATCTTAAGGTACTATCTTAATCTATACAACATAAAAATTTTCTTAGAAATATGCTTTGCTTTAGAGATCGCATTGACAAATAAAAAATTATTCTATCGTATCAAACAAAACTAACAAAGATAAAAAAAAAGAAAAAAAAATTGTGCAAGAAAGGGAGAAGAAGAAGAGGAAATTAGTATGACAATGAAGAAAATTATAGCCGACAAATCAACGCATGAAATCAGACAAAAAAAAATATTAAATATATTCTTTGTTCCTATAAATTATCGTATTTTACTTTTGTTCTCAATAATTTGTGACATTTTTTTTATTTCTAATAAATTTTTATTTTGTTTAAAGACTATCTAAGTCACTTAATTTTGACAAAGAGAAAACAAAATAAAAATTTAATAAAAAAAATCTTATTAAAACCAAAAACAAATTCCAAAAGTCTACCCGGAACCAAAAACATAAAAAAAAAACAATAAATCATCGAAAAAGCTTTAAAAAGTTAGCAGGAGACGCCATGAAGAAATTGGACGATAATGACTAAGAGTTAAGTGGAATTAATCAAGAAAATTATATTAAATTAATATTTTAATTTAAAAAATAATAAAAATGAGTTACTTAATTTTTTATTAACATAATTGCTTAAATATGACAATACAAGAGTCAAATAATTATTTTAATATAAAATAAAATATTTAAAATAAATATCTTAAATTTGCAACTCTAAAAATGATCTAAAAATGATCTATGTTTACCTAAAACATATTCCTAATCTTTAAACCTAAGTTGATCAAATTAGAATTTCAATTTTAAGTAATCAAAATTACTCCCAATTTTAAGTAACCAAAAATTCAAATTCTTTATAAAAATAAATTATCTTTTTAAAATTTGTTAAAATCATTGGGAAGAAAAGTTAGAACTAAACTTGTATCTTGATAAACCTTCTATGATTAAACTTGTGTCATCACAGCTTCCTAACCATAATTTTTGTAGCCCTAGAAAAGTTAAGATTATTAAACATTTTTAATTAGCTAAACTGCATGTCATTATAATTTTAACATAATAAATAGTTTTGAATCAAACACTTATTTTCTTTAGATGGTGTCCACACTGGTTAACATTTTCTATTATCAAATACAAAAATAAATTCGTGCATGCTTTAACAAATTCCATTTTCCAGCTAAATCTTCTCCATTTCATCCCTTCAAAATGTAAGAATAAGGCAAAGTTTTTTCTTAACAACAATGATAAACACAGATAAATAACTAATTTAGTTCTTAAATATGATATTTTGTCAATTTAATCCTTGAAATAATAAAAAAAATACAAGTTAGATTATAAATAAATTAAAAATTCAAATTAATTCTTAATATTATAACTTAATAACAAAATAGTGTTGATTTACTATTAAATTGGTCCTTAAAATTAATAGTCTCACAAAACATAACAATAAAATATTGCAAAAAAATTTTATGCATTCAAAGACTAAAATAAACGATTAAATTGACAACACTTCATGAACCAAATTAATCATTTATCCTAAGAAAACAAAATACTTATGGGTTAACAAAGAAAATATAGTGATAAAAAAATCATAATGTCAAATTCTTAATGCACTTTATGGACATCATGTTCCAGCATTACACAAGACAATTAAACGTTAATCTCAACAATCATTTCTTCACTAGAACATAAAGAACAACACGGTTGCTGCAATAATCAGGGTGCCAGAGTGTTTGATCCACACGGCCAATAGTGAAATTGTTCATTGCAGCTTCTAAGAAGTACTCAAGAATGGCATCTGAAATCAGAAAACACTATTTAGTACTGGCCATGGATTGTGGTCCAAAAAAGAAGAAAAAGGAATGGAATTCTTTACCATTTCTGAGTTCTCCAGACAAAAAGATTGTTGTATTTGGTCCAGAGAGCTGCATAAGAGTCTCTAGCAGATCCACAACTGCCCCCTCACTATAAACTACATCAGATCCTAGCACTGATAACAGGAAATCAAGTATTGAATCAATAAGCTATTCATATAAATAGTTGAATATGTAACAGCATCTTATGGAACTCTCATTCAATTCTCATTAGCCAAAAACACCAAAATGACAATTTTAGTAAACATAGCATTAACAGGGTTGAGGGAGAGAATTTTTACCGAAATCAGGTGTGGGATCAATGAGTTCTGAGTCAGGATCTTCTCCCCATGTGAGTTCAGTTGCTGATATAGAACCCCGCAGAGACACATTTTTCATATTGGTCTCAATGTTCTTTCTCAGTAGCCTCAGCCTATCAGGCAGATCAGTAACAACAACTTCACCACCCAAGAGGGCTGCAATACAACTAAGGAAGAAAAATAAGAAAGGTGCATCATAGAATGAGTAAGAACAACCTAAAAAATAATTGTTCTCCATTTGCTAGACAACCTAGAGCTAGTAGGGTTAAACTTCTTAACAACAGTTACAGAAAAGGAAAAGAAGACAAATTAAGGAGGTGAAATGAATCAAACTTCTCCCATAAGATGAAATCAACTCATACAACACAGCTTATAAGGTAGCTAGGGCTTATGAAAAAGTTGGTAGAAAAGTATATTTAAACTAGTGGGAGAAATTTGATTCAATTTTATCTTAATTCTCTTATTTCTTCTCCCATAATGGCTCATTCAAAAGTCTATAAATTGTTGCTTGGTTGTAAAGAAACACAATGCCAAAGCTCAAACCTCTACTTTCCTAGTTCATTTAATCAATGTGGAAAAAACCAAAAGCTAATCAAGAAATTACAGAAAAACCATAGCAATATGTAATGAACGGATAAAGAAGAAGAAAGAGATTGCAATTGAACTTACCCAACTAATCCACAACCAGATCCCAACTCAACAATCTTCTTTCCCTGAAGAACAAGCATCCCTGAGTCAACAGAATGCTCCAGAAACTTTCCCAATACAACTCCACTGTCCCACATCACCGCTCCAGTCACTCCAGGTGTTCCCTAAAATCAAAATTTGAAAACACCATAACTGTGAGCTGAATTAACAATAGCCACTTCACCGTATGATAATAAACCAACCATTAGAAAAGGCACAAGCTAAAGCAGAAGCTGTTTGAGCAATAATATGAAGCTAACTTGCTCATTTTCTCCAAATTCAAAGCTTCAATAACACACATAATCAACAAGGGCTAGTGCAAGATTCTTACTTTAACCAAAAACAATCAGTAGCATGGCATTTTGTGAAAAGGGTAATCAAGTTCGGGCTAAAAAACAACCAAGTCATCAAGTTATAACACAAACCATGATTAAAATGTCGATGATTACTCAATGAGAAGCTAAGTGGTTCATTTTCTAAAATTCAGAGCTCAACAGCACAAGTCATCAACCAGACCTGTCATAAGCCTCCACCTTTAAGCAACAACAATCAGTACCAAGGTACTTTATGAAAAGAGCAATCACGTTCGGGCTAAACAAAGCAACTGGATCATCAAGTTAGAACCCAAACCACGATCAAAATCAAAGCTTTTTTTTTTTTACCAATAATGTTTTTAACTAAAGCAGTTAGGGTAAGAGAGAAAGATACCAAGGAAGAAGGGGATTGAAGAATGGAGAGAGAGTGGCCACAAGTGTCGAGGGAGAGTTGCAGAGAAGATTGAGAGACAAAAGCGTTGGGTTTGGAAAGCGTGGGTTGCTGAATACCCCAAAGAAGCATGGTCTCCTCCGCAGCAGATTCTTCTCCACCAACCATCAACCGAACCTCGCCACCGTACGATCCCAACTTCACCATTGCTGCCACTGCTTCTTCTTCCTCTTCCTTTTCCATGGCGTTCTCCTTCTCTCTCTCTGCTTTCAATTGGCTTGGTTTTTTATGGCCTTCTTGTAGGCTTTTACTCCCTGCGCCTCCATAATTACTAACTACACCCCATATTAAGAGCAAAAAGACTCAAAAAGGGAGATTTTCTTCCTGCACTCTACTCTTTTCTTTCTTCACCCCACAATATATTTGATAGAAAGTACCATTTTCAAATATGTGATACATTTTTAGAAAATTCTATCTGAAATATATTTACCATTTTCAGGATTATTTTCATTCTGGAAACATTTTTAATTATATATTTCAAAATATAGTCAAATATTTTTTGAAGAAGCCATTATGAAATAGTGGTTGAAGACATGTTGTAATACACTTTTTCGAAATTATGTAAAAAAAAATTCTTTACATAATTCCAGTTAAGACATTACACAAAATATTTCAAAATTATATATTTTTTTCTATGGACTAGGAGGAGTGTTCCTGAATGCATAATTCTAAATAGTATCAAAGATGGGTTTATTTTGATAATTTTATGCATAAACTATTTTTAAGAAAGAAAAATAAGAGTAAAATTTGAATTCAGCTTTTTCATAAATTAAAATTTATTGATCTCCTCTTACACAAGTTCTTTCATGTAAAGGGATAAACCCAAAAATTATTATGGTGGGTGACTTAAGACCATTAAAATTATCTACTATTTTTATTCTTAAAAATAACTGTAATTTTGATTAATGTAATCAACAAAAGGGTGAGCTTGTTATTAAAATTAGTTTCATAAAAAACTGATTACTATTATTTTCAATTTGTGTGAAAATACATATATTAATTCAATAATCAATATGGAAACATTACATGAAAAACTTGTAGGCCAACGTGATGATCTAAAACGTGAAGTATTTCCTACTAAACCTATCAATGATCAAAGTTAGTGATAAAAAGTAGCTTTCATGATAAAAAGTAGCTTTGAAAGACTTTTAAGAGAGAAAAAAAAATCCAAAAATTAAATTAACTTAAACTAATATCTAGAAGCTATATATGTCATACAACTTTTCTAAATTTTTATTTCTAACTTTTGAATAAATTAGTTTTAGTTTATAAAAAAAAAAAACCTTTAATTTCTACTGCTCTACAAAAAATTAACTTCTGCTTTTGGTCTTAATTTGGTTAGTCAATTCAAACCTCTTTGTAGCTTTCATAAAGCACCAAGTTGTTTTGGATTCTTTTACTTTCCAACACTCTGAGCTTGTTGTTACTACTTTTCTTCACTAACTTTCATTTATAGCTTTTATGGCTTCACTTTTCTTTGAATGCCTATTTGTCAACAGTCAACACACATGTTGAAGTAGAATAAAAACCTAAACTTGACTAGTTGACTCCATTTGTTTGTTTACCTAATTTTACTTTACTCATTTAGGAGTTGAAATATCCGAAGTTTTAAATTTGGGAGCACTTCATCATAAAAAAAAAAAAAAAAAAAAAAAAAGATAAAATTGGAAAACTATCAAAAAGAAAAGTTTTGAAGTTTTTCCCTTTATCAGTGGGAGTCTTCAAGCCTTGTTGTGTTACACAGGAGGTTAAAAATGCCTCAATAATATAAAAAGGAATATTAAAAATAATTATTGATGTATACAAATTTTACTTTTTTTTTTTGTCTTTTAGTCT
>Ga0209489_101013_pt1 | contig 56930 bp, 29 predicted proteins | sample SiratrowhiteBW_FD_187527 | JGI IMG/M metagenome (GOLD analysis project Ga0209489, IMG submission 187527) | Root nodule microbial communities of legume samples collected from California, USA - Siratro white BW (SPAdes) (version 2) | ecosystem: Host-associated > Plants > Roots > Nodule | place... | reverse complement strand
ACATATATGATAAATATATATATATATATATATATATATATATATATATATATATATATATATATATATATATATAAAGCAATATTGCATCAATTTTATTAAAGATTAAATCTGAGAACAAGTTTGAATTTTATAAAATATAGTTTAGTCATTCCAAATCATTTTGTGATGTCATCCCATAAGTCTTCTTAAACAACTTTGGAAATAATATTTGGGAACTAATAATCACCAAAATATTTGGATGAAAGGACTCTAATCAATATTGTTATCATTCATATTATCATTGTTTACACAATCTTTACTTATACTATAAATCAACATTGAAAATGGTATTGATATAATAAGATGGCAATCGACAATTATTAGTCAGAATAGATGAGCACATGCACATATCAAATCCACCATTAACACTTCAACTCATCTCAATCCCCAAAGAATCAAATCCTCCACTAACGGATATGTCAAAATGGTACAACATGATCATGAGACATTTCCTCCCATAAGGGAAATAACAATAATCATCTATAAAGATTATCAATGATATTCTGCAATAAAGCTTCAGAGTCTCAAACTATATTTCATATAAAAAGAAGAAGTCAAAATATGAGTTATAAAGATCATAAAATAGATTTTCAATAAATCATTAAGAAATATTTGTTTTATGGTTGTGGGGATTTAGGGGTACCTCACATAAATACAAAACAAATTGTAATACATATACATATCTCATTTCCTTACCTTGGGAGTTTTGAAGTAGAGCTTCCTTTTCCATTCTTTTTTCTCACACGAGTTTTTCTGATACTTTTTTTCACTATTTTCTCGTGTATTGTGAATTCTCATACACTATATATAGAGAGAGGTCACAAGTAACCACTATTCACTTGTAACTACATAGTTGTAATTAAATTGATTCTTTTGAATCTAGTTTGGATTTGGTTATAAAGTGATAAGTACTAAGATGTGAAGTGCCCCTAGTAAATAGTAGGAAATGGAGTTCATATATTCGTTGTTATCTATAACAGTGTTCATGAAGAGATATTTATCTAGACTTATCTAGTCTTTCTGTGCAATAGTCCTTATCCTTTAAGCTTGTCCCATTATGATAAAATTCTAATAACTCTTTGTAAATAGAGAAAACTTATTGTCATTCATTCGTCTAATGAACAGTTACCTTATTCGTCCAATGTTCTATCACAGTTTGTGTCATCTGCTCTCTCTCAGAGTAGATGCAAGATTATACTATCAGCAAAATGAACACAAAAGTCATCTATTTATGGATAAATTTCCACTATATAAGTTCTTCATCTTTTGCACTCAAAGTCCTTTCATTCTATTCCTTTGTCTAATCTCTTGATATATTTTGTTAATATAATATTTCGCTCTGAAGTCTTCAAATCTTATTAGACGATATAATTTTTTTAGCGATATTAAAGAAATTTATTTTTAAGTAATTTTATAATATTATCCTTTAAATTTTAGGATGTTATAAAGATGGAGTGAAACATCTCAAGAAGTGGAATTTAAGCCTAACTCAACCTTACAAAATCGGCTTGTAAGGTGAGGTTTGCACGCATTTATAAACTATTGAAAGGTCCATCTCTAGTCGATGTGGGATCTCCAACACACCCCCTCACGTCGAGACTACTCAACTCGTGCGTAAGACTATATTGCTTGAGGGTGGTCCGATAGCGACCCGATAGCGGGTGGCCCAATAACCGTGCTAGAATAGATTTTGATATTATCTCAAGAGGTAGAATTTAAGCCTAACTCAACCTTACAAAACCGACTTGTTGAAAAGTGAGGTTTGCACCCATTTATAAACTATTGAAAGGCCTCATATCTAGTCGATGTGGAATCTCCAACAAAACCTTAATCTCAATTTTTTTTTTCCAAATCAATTAAGTCATATAAGAGAAAAAAGACCATAAAAGAACACAAGAGTAGAGAAGAAGAAGAAAGATATTATGCGACAAATAATAATATTAAAGCTAATTAGGCTAAAATTATTTAATACTAATTGTATGCATCTAATTAATTAGACGGGATAGCAGGTTAGCCCATCTCACACCTTACTTATGACTAACAAGTAGGTGAGCTTGACAAGCCGAGCCAATGCAAGTTGGTAAGTTTAAAATGCTAACTTGCCCTGCCTAAATGATGTTAGGATGGCAAGTCATCCTACTAGTCCGACCAACTTTGTCACCCCTAATCGTTATTCTTTATTATTGACTTTGTAAGCTCTTGTTTTAGACATTGGATCTGATAAAGACTATTATTGCACAATTCAGGAGAAGCATCCACTAGAAAGTTAGTTTTTAACTTCTATATTACATGTTTCAAAAAAGTAGAAATTTTATTATGTTTACTATAATTGTGCTTATTTTTTAGAAGTAGTAACAATGTTTATGTTTGACATGAATGGATAATCAATCTTGGAGAAAAATATCGAACAAAATTTATATATTGGTTAATATAATTGAAATTTTTTATAGGATGAAATGTGATTCAATAATAGAAGAATTGTTTAAAAGGAATTGTTGTGAAATTTTTTAATTCAGACAAAGTAAGATATATCATTATTTATGTTGAAAATCGACATGTTTATATTAATGTGGTAATGTATTTATATGAGTGTGTGGTATATGAAATAACCTACTTAAATGAGTTGGTGGAAGAAGACTATTTAAATAGAGAGTTCACCTATATTTAAACTAATTCAATTTCTACATTATTTACTTAAAATTATCATTATTTAAAATTAATAACAATCATTATTAATAATATTTTTAAAAATTTCTGAAAATAAAATAAAAATTATTATTATTTATAAATAATAGTTTTACAAAAATTAATAATTCAAAATAGTAAAATATCTATATTTATTAAATAATTAAATTAATTATGAATATTAAATATTTGTATATATTGAAGAAAAATTATTTCTTACCATACACAGAAATTAGTATAAATTGGTAAATAAAGTGGAAGATGAATTATTTGGGTAAATAAAAACAAAAGCAGTATATTAAAAAAATTTAAAAGTTTTTCTTTATTAAAATTTTCAAACAACTTATTTTATTCTTTCCTTCTTATAATTTTCTCTCATAAATGAAACACGCCACAACAAGGTTTGGAAAAAAATTCCATGTCAATTTCGATATCTATTTTTATGTTTAGAAATTTAGTTGGTCAAATTTAGACTTTATATAATTTAGAGTAAGGTGCTATTCAATTTCATTCTATCGACATCATGAGCTCATTCTACACCATTGTCTCCTTCTAATCTTCACCAATTCACAACTTGTCATTTTTCTTAGAATTCTTCAAACCAAAAATTTGGAATAGAACAAGTAATTGTGGATATGGATTCCAGTGAGGAATTGTACCTTCTCTTCTATCCACATGCCTGCTTCCAAGTCATAACGTGACTCGTTATATTCTCACTGTCACAACATTTTTAGCTATCTCGTTCGACTAGTAAATACTAAATGTTTTTAGTCGAAATCTAAAGACCTATATAGATAATATTTTAAAGTAAGCATAATAAGTATAAGTTCTTTTTTACTTTAAAAAGGTTATTCTTTAAGGTAAATAACCTTCTTTAAGCAACTCTAATTTTTGTATTTTTTTATTAATAAGAAAACATATAATAACTTTTTTATACTCTATTGTTAAATTACTTTAGGTGTAATAATAATTAAAAGAGTCATTTATCATTGATTGATCATTTTGTGACTATTTAGGTAATCTAGTCAGATGATCTTTTTCTTAATTAAGTCTTGGATTAGAATTTCTAATCCTGTATTAGATGCGAATAGGGGTTATGTAAGTTATTTTGGAACCCAAAGAACCATGAATAATAATGGATCAGGAGTTGTGTTAAATTTAACCAAACTTTGTTCCACATAGTTAGGTGGAAGTAAAGTCTCAAGTTAATTACTCTCTTAACTTGTAAGTTCCACTATTAAAATAAGAGTGATTTTAAAAGTATTTTGACCTATAATTAGAATTTCAAAGTTTATGGAGGTTGAAAACAAGGGGTGGAGGAAGAAAAAAGGCCTTCCATTTACCAAAATATGAAGCTCACTAAACGTGTTTCCATCACTCTATTACAACAATGAGAAAAAAAAAAGAGAGTAAATAATGACAAAATGAAAATACTCTAAGATTTCTGAAAAGCTTATTTATGGTATATTTCGGAAGTTAAAACTTTAAGTAGATGAAAAAAAACAATATTTTTAGGCTTCAAACACGATTGCTACTTAAAACATATATTTAATAATCTTTAATAACAATTTTCCATGAGACTTGTTTTAAATTTAAGTTTGTTTCTAACACCAACATTTCATTTAAGTCAATCAACAATACTACTAATTTACACCACTATAAAATAGGCTTGATTTAATGGATTGACTTGAATAATAAATAAAAAGACTTAGTTTTTTTTTTTCTAATATCGGCTTAAATTGAAATAGGCCAATTTTAGTCTAGGTACTTTAGTTTGTATGTTATCTGAGCTAAGGCTTGGCTAGTTCATAGATTTATAGACCAACTGATTTTTAAAATAATAGTTATAATTTAAAAAAAAAAACTGAAAGAAATATCATTTTATTGAATCACTTACATATGTTAGAATTTATAAATTAAATTATTACATTTAAAATTGAAATCAATTTCATTTTGTCCTTAAATTTTAAAAAATAAGTACTTTTAAAGAAAATTAATATTTAGAACTATTTTTTTATTTTCTGTCCATTGAATAGAAACTGATCGCTTGTTCTTCTAGCTCTGTTGACAGATTACATTTGAGATATTATTAGCTTTTGTTCTAGTAATCATTCATAGTTTTAACTACTAAAAACATGGTACTTTAGGCAGGTTAAAGAAAAATAATAGTTTTTAAATTATTTTTAACTTCAACTAAAATTCAATGTCAGATTTTTTTTTTTTTTTTTGACAGAGCAATAGCCTTTAGGGGTATAATTTGGTTATGTTGTGTGGAAGTTAGTTAAACCTAGTATTTAATCCAATAAAAATGTATTTTAATTTGAATCGAATTTATATATTTTGCTCTCTAGTAAACAAGAATTAAACTAAATCAATAAAAAAAACATGTTGGATTAGATCAATTAGGTAAAAACAATTCTAAATTTCTAAACAGTTGTAAATAATTAAAAATATATAAAATATAAAGATAATAATTAAAAGAAGTTAGAACATTGGGTTAATAAACTGGAAAAATAAATCTTATTATTTGAATAAAGTCAGATCCTTCATTCACTTATTCTATTTTTCAAGACTTGAAAACGACATAAATAGAAAGCATATCAAAGAGTAAATATATAAAATATGGTAAAGGAGAGATACAAAGAGCCTTTAGAAGAAGGTTGACAAAAGCAAAACTCAAGAAGTTATAGAAAAATATTTGAAAACGTAAAAGTAGAAATTAAAGAACTCTTTTATAAAATAGAACTTTTTTGTTTTCAAATATGTTATAATTAGGAAAGAATTACAAAAAATTTTAAAATATTTAAAAAAATGTTTCAAAAAAATTATGAAATATTCTTAAAGTATTATCAAAATATTCCTAAAATATTTAAATAAAATTTTCTTAAAGAAATTTTTATTTTAAAATATTCTAGAAACTTTTAATATGTCCTAAAACAATGTGGTTAAGTATGATAAACCAACTCTAACTAATAGTTAATTATACAGCTAATTACTTCATAATTACATGAGACAAGAAAGTTCTAACTTTGTCTCATTCTTTGAATATTATTTCTCAATTAGTATATGTATATTTTTCTTAGTTTTAGTTGTTCGGCTTTTCTTACATACCGTTTCTTTACGAACATATCTTTCAATTTTATAAATAAAACTCTCCTCTCTTATATTTTATAAACTTGAGATAAAATTACCTCATTTTGTGTTTTGTGTGAGATTAAAACTTATATTTTTAATTTGAGCACTTATTTTGAATAATTTCTTTAAGTAATAAATCAATAGTGTGTTTATCCTTTAAATATGTATAGGTTATGTACTTTTCCCACTTTCTTACTCTATCTATTTGATTTTCGTTTTACGTTTTTTTTTCTTTAAATTATTTTTTATGATGAGATCCGCAACGGTACTTTTAGTTGAGATTCTTTAAAAATTTAATAAATTCTTCAAATTCTAAGAAAAACTTTACAAAGACCTCAACGCAATTTTGTCATTTAAATGACATCTCAATGAGCAAAATTGTTTTGGACTCAACATGTTTATAAATTATTTTTCTCATTGAAAATGTGAGAGTTTTAGATAAAATAAACGTAGTTTGATAAAAACTTTTCACAAAACTTTTTAAAAAATAGGTAAGGTATAAGATGATTTAATGGTTATTATATATCTTGATGTTTGATAAAACATTTTCTCAAGCATCTTTTTGCAAGACTAGTATACAAAACATGAATTAAAGTCTATATGTGCAAAAGAATGAAAGTAAATACTTCTTTTTATATTGGTTCACTATAACTGAGTTATATCCAATTTTCTTTTAAGAAATACTTAAAATGTTCCATAATAATCAATCAAATTATAACAAGTATTGTTTTAATACCACTTTAAGTTTATGTGAGTACACAATCTAACTTTTAACAAATCCTCTTTATATTCATAAGATAAAAAAAATAAGTATTCTTTAATCACAAAGTACTTCTTATTTTTTATTTTTTCCAATTATTATTCACTATGTTATTCCACATACAAACAAATGAAGATGAAAAAGAAAGGTTCAAATCTCAATACAAAGAATTTACAATAAAAAATACTCTTTAAAGAAAGAAACTTTATGAAGTTATTAAAGAAAGAAACTTTATGAAGTGATGAACTTACAAATAAAATCTCTCTCAAACTATAAAATCTAGTATTATCTTAAGATCTTTGTATAAGCATTTTTTACATGTAAAGTGCAAATATTTTTATTAGATAAGTAGTCTTTGAATGAGGTTAGACGTGTCTTTTTATAATTGGGTAGACATATATGGATCTATTTTGGATAATTTTTCATAAAATTGACAACTTTACTTAGGAATTTTTGAGACATATGAAAAATACTTTTATGTATGGAGACAAATGAAAAAAATAGTTTTATGTGTAGACAATTGTATGAAGTCAATAGTTATAAAATTTATTCTTTCTATCCAATTATTTTTAAAAATAGGTTAGACATCATGTGTTATTGATAGAAGATTATTTATACATATCTTTTAAGATTCATGTAAATCTCTTATTTTATCAACTTATCTATATCTAATAAAATATAATAAAATAAAATGAGAGATAATCTGTATATATATGAGCATTTGAATATGAGAAATGAATCAAGTGAATAAAATATTTTCAGCATCAATCTACATTGAATATAAAACACTTTGGCGGGACAGAACAATTAAATTTTGTCTTTCCAACCTCATGAATACTTTCATGAATAGTGATAAGGGAAAGCAAAATCTTGAAATACTAGGTGTGCTAAGTCCTCTTTTTGTATTATTTCTGTATTTGTCATCTTCTATTTCTTTAATTTAACACGACAATGCCAACTATGGCTGCTACAAATCTAGTCTGCCAAGGACACTTCTCCCCCAACAACCAATGACAACAGGATTAGGGTCGCATACCTTTCTCTAAGTTGCTTTTTCTTCACACATTTATGAGGTCCCTCCCATATTCCAAATCCATGTGCCTCCACTTTTCTTATTTGATTCTATTCTTTATACCACTTTTATTTAAAAGATGTCATTATGTACTTAAAGTACGTTGATATATCTCACACTGTCCTCCCAATGCCAATTTCCTTACATTTAAAGGGAGAGGGTTAATTAATAACAAAGCAAACAAATTTTCAACACCCTGAAAATTGAACTATTATTCCAAATGAATGTGAAAAATAAAAAAACTGAAAATAAGGTTTTGAAACCAAGTACCAGCCAACCTTTATCGAGTAACTCATTGGGGTTATAAATATGGGGAAGATTATTTATGGTGGCATTGAAATGATAAATGGAAGATTTATGATGAGGCTAAGGATGATGGCGCCATGATGAGTGCATGAAAGATTGTGATGTGATGGGTGAAGTGAGTCAGCAAAATTTGGTTTATCGAGAAATAATCACGTGTTAGTATGGTAGTGATTGAATCTGGTGTGGTTGGTCCCACGGGAGTGCACAAGCAACCTCGCGTAAGAGTGGTGCGTGACACACGTCAACGTCCACCCAACACATGCTTGCTCACTTCCAAGTAAGGACACTGCCAAATCATCTCACTTTCAAATCATGGATAAAGATCTACCCACCTCTCTTCTTCCTCTTCCTTTTTTTTTTTTCTTTTTTTTTTTTTTTTTTTTTTTTTTCTTTTTTTTTTTTTCATTTTTCTGTTTCCTAATTGATAGGACCATGTCACAGTCTCCTCAGGTACTTGTCTTTGGTCTTTGGATTTTACAGGACACTTTACCTTTATTTTTATACCATGAATTGATGTATCATTTTTTTGGAGGTAATAAAGTCTACCTCATTGTATTTTTATCCCTAAAGATTAAAGGATTTAGAAATTCTTCTTGCCTCAATATTCTCTCCTTCTACTCAGGCTTAGTACATTTAAAAAATATTGTGTGTCTTTATTCCTAGAAAAACCTAATATTTTTGTACATCTCTCCTTTGATGTTTATTAGGATTGGTAGAAGATTTCTAGAATCATAACGTAATATTTAGAACACTTTTAAAGTCCTTTTAAGAAATTTGTTTAATAGTTTTGATTTGATTTAATTACATTATATAAAAAATAAAAGTGGAATATATTTTATATAAATTTCATTAATACCTTAGCCATTTTCAACATATTCATTCACTTTTAAAACTGTTTAACAAAATTTAGTCATGTAACTCAATATCATATATTTTCTCATAATATATTTGGTTGAGCATTCACTTTTTGATTTAATGATATGAGACATTTATTTAGTCGATCTGTTTTGACTGACGACAGATTTGGAATATACTATGATAGTATAATTTACTTTTTTTTTATCTAACCATTCCTCTAACTATTCATGTGTATAACCTACTTAAAATTATGTATTCGAGAAAGTAGGTAAAAATAGTTATTGTATAATGAGGCAGAATTTGAAGTTTTACATGTAACTTTTTAAGTTGTTTAATTTTTTTCTTTTTTTGATTTTTGTACAATTGTATTAGGTCTTTTCTTTTTTTGAGATGTATTACATAGTTATTTTAACTCATTTGAGTCAAAGACATCTATATAAATATTAACGATGTGTTTATAACTTCTTTTTATCTTAAATTTCATTATATATATATGTTATATAGTCAATTTCTTTAGAGTATTATTTATTGAAATCTTGATTTTGCTCCCACATATGTTACCTAAGATAAAAGTGACTTCTTGGGATCTCAAACGGTATTTACCTAAATTACTGAGATTGGACACATTATTCATTTTAAGAGATCAAATTTGTAGTAGATTCACTAAAGCATATAGCTTTGAAACTGAATGATTTTCATTCCAATGATCTCCATCCCAATAAATTAAATATAATATTTTTTATAAGCTATTTTAATCTCAATTCTTAAATATTAAATAATGTAAGAATTTTGAATGTAAAAGAATTTTTTTTATATTAACTAAACTAAGTTATTCTTAATTTAATAATTTTACTATAAGATATTTATTCTTTTTTACCTTTTTTGTGCTCTGTCCTTAATGGATAAGATATTTCTTCAAATTTGTTTTTCATCCATAAATTTTGTCCTCCTTTCTCCTTTTAAACCGAACACCACAAAAAGAAGGCAAATGAATAACACATATAAAAGGATGTGTGCCTTTTTGGAAAGTGGTGACTGCTATGGCTTGGTGGCAATGCCTAGCTATTTGTAACCAGTGGTGATATTTTGAGCTGGAATATATAGTGTGGTTGTTGAAAAGTGATAAAGAAACACTATCAGTAAACATGCATATCATAGTACATGTTAATGCCATTATGTAATCAAGAGAATTAATATCTAAATCCACTTGTGATTTCATTATTTTTATCCACTTTTTGATAGTTTTGTTCCTCATAATATATATTTATTTTAGTACTAGAAACACTGCACATGCCTCACATGTGGCATGCCATGTGAAACAATACAAACTGACATGGATTTGTTTAGCAGTAATGCAAGTTCAATAGTGTTTCCCAAAGAACCAAAAAAGATCATTTTGATACATAAAGAATAGGGTTAGTCTAGTGTCGCAATTATGGGTATTTATTTGAAAGACAACGTTTTATGGTATGAGATTGAAGTACCTAAACCTACCAATGTCCATTTCTAAATGGCTTTATCATCATGAAATATGAATGTTACATGAGACATTCTTCAAACATGTGTTTAATAAACCTTTCCTTAGATTAAGGAAAAAAAATAAGCTAAAGTCATGGGACCTATTAGCATGGACTCATAACAAACCATGTGACAAGTGTGATCAGTGAGATAAATTATTGCATAAAGAAGCCTTGTCTTTTTCTTCACGTACTTAAAAGTTTTGGTTCTGGACTGTGCCCTAACATATAATAATCATACTTATACATGCACATACAATAATCTTTTATATATATAATAAGAGATTCTCACTGAATAGACTGCAAGCTTCAGTCCAAAAGATACTGACAAAGTAACAGGCTATGGCACGTACTAGAACTACTACGAAATTTTCAGATTTTTTTTTATTAAGGTTGTACTTCAAAGAAAGAAATTGTAATATACAAAAAGAATTTGTAAAATATTTGTACATCTACTTTGCTAAAATTTAAATAACTAATTTGCCAAAAAGATAAAATGCTTTTCATGAGAAAAATTGAAGAAAAAAACACAAAAGGGCTCATAATTTTTTTGTTGTTTTCAAAAGTGGAAAATAATTTTTAAAATATAGACTCAGATCAGGCCAAAGTAGCACAAAGTCAGCAGTATAACCTACCAAAATAAAAGTCACCGATTAGAAAATTATAAATAAGCGCTTTGATCGGTGAGCAAATGGATTAGATTATTTTAATATTAATTATATAAAATCTACTTTTAGTTCAGAGTTTATTAAATTTATAATTAACTTTGTTAGTAACATTTTTGTTGAAAATTGTTTTTAAATTCATTAGTTTTATTTTAATATAATAAAAATAAGTTTTTATGTAGTGTTTAAATACGTTTTGTGTATCAACACAAAATTGTTTAGATGTTAAGTACTTCAAATATTTTGTTATCGAATATTATTATATCTTACCGTCAAAATATTGATATGACCATTATGTAAATATTTTTAAGAACTTAATCATGTTTGTGGTTGTTCTTCTTAATTGTTGAAAGAAAAATTAGTGTTTTCTTATTTAATGTCTTTTTATTAGTTGTTGTTGAGATAGATTTTAATTAAATTCTAATAAGATATTTATTAATATTTTTTTGTTATTTGATTTTCGATTTTGATCGAACTAAATAAAATAATTATGGTTTCTTTGACATACTATGAAATATGTATTGGAAAAAAAAATGATTTCTTCCTACAAATTAAGTTTAAGATCTTAAAATATAAATCAAAATTTAAGTATAAAAATTAAATTAGATACGTTATAACAAATATCTCATTACAAAAAATTTTTAATTTACATACGAATTATTACATACGGATTTTTATCTATATATAAATTTAGCATTATATACGGATTTTACATACGAATTTATTACATATAAATTTTACATACAGATTCATTATATATGGATTTTACATACAGATTTATTACCTACCGATCCAAATCTGTATATATACGAATTCAAATCTGTATGTAACTACCTACAAATTTTACGAATTCGTTACTTACGGATTTTATATACCGATTTATTACATATAAATTTTATATACGAATTTTAATATGGATCCAAATCCATATGTAATTTTACCTACGAATTTTTCTGTAGATAATATTAATAATTAATTTTATCAAAATTATAATAATTGTTATTATTAACATTATTATTATTTTTAATATTATTACTAATTATTATTATTAATAATTATATTAACATTATTATTATTAATAAAAATAAATAATATTATTAAAATTGGTATATATATATTATAAACTTATATAGTTAATAATATTATTAATAATATTATTATTTTAGTATTAATATTAACAATTTTAATAAAAGTAATTTTAATATTATTAATATTACTTTAGATATTATATTTATTAATATTATTAGAATTATTATTAATATTATTATTATAATAAATATTATTATTATTATTAACTTATATGATTAAGAATATAAGTGTTACTCAATTAATTAATTGTAAAATTTTGGGTGAGAGTTACTCTTATTTAAACTATTTAATTTAATTGTTATTGTAATTTGTAGAATCAATAAATCCTATATTGTCAGAGTCATTTTATATATGCCAATATTTTCTTAAAAAGATCATTAGACTCCACCCTTATAAGTCACTGTTTCGATTTTTATAAGGAATTTTCAAATAAAGAAGACTAATTTTACTTTTATGTGTTCTCAATTTTCCCACAACCTTCCAAAAAAGGAGAAAATTCCCCCATGAAAAAAGAAGTTGAGGTGGAGGCAACTTGTTTTCCTGTTTTCACTTTCCTTTCACCCACAATATGACTAACACGTCACTGAATGAAGATATGCATGATGCCACCTTCTTATGACTTTTCTATTCTTATTCATCTTTGGTGGCTTTCTAAGAAAAACAAAATCAATTTTAATACAATATTCCTTCAAACTCAACTTTACAAATTTTTTTATTTTAAATGATAAAACTTATTTCGATTCTTAAGTGATATGGATAATTCATCTTTAAAATAATTTCTTTATTATTATAAGAAAATAATTATTTGTTTTTAAAACTTCTCTTTTATACTTATATATAATGTTTTGAATTTAAGTTTTTTTAAAATAAAATTATAATGAAGTTTTAAATTATAAAATAAACAATATAATACTAAGTAGTCAATTTAACCTTTCAAATGTTATTTTATAATTATATTAATCTTTTAAACTAAGAAAAACTTAAATAAATGCTTATTTTTCCCATTTTGGTTTATTACTATCTTTTAAGTTTTCAAACTACGGACCGAAATATAAAAAATAAACGAATAAAGTGATGTAAGTAATAATATGATGGAAAATAAACAAATATAGAAAATTTGAAAAAGAAAATAACTAGTAATTACCAAAACTTTTTAAACTATTTTAAAACTGATTTCCACGAATAGCAAGCAAGTTGTAATTGGTTAAAAATGTGAAAGTAACAGTACCTTGAAGAGCATGAAGCAATTAAAATATATTAAAATCCAAACAACTATGAAGATCTTGTCCCTGCAACTCATTCACCTCCTTCCACTTTCTTTCTTAGCAGATGTCATGTCTTCATACAAAAAGAGACAACTTAGTGCAGGCAGATTATACATTTTCATAGATTTGAAAGAGAATTTTCAAAATTGGAAATGGGGTGAAAACTCGTAGAATTTTCTCCTTGGAAACGATACTTAAAAATGCGTGGTGTAATTGATGACTCTAAAGTATATGCATATATTTCAATAAAACAAAATATCTCTCTCATAATATAAATACAATTCAATAAAATAAAATATTAAAGAAAATAAATACCTTGTTTCTAAGTTGCTTAATCTCCTCATTTTCAATTCTAAGTGACAAAGTATCAAAGCTTAAATTCTTCTTAACGTATAATTATATGAGACTGTGTATAATTATTTGAGTATACTTTAAAGTTATCAGTTATCTCTATGAGTATGATTTTTATAAAGAGGTAAATTTTAGAGATATTATAAATGGTGTTATTATTTAAGTAAATACGTATAAATGCTTAAAATAAATTATGAAACTTTTAAAATTGATGATTTGATTTTTATAAATATTTTTTATTAATACTGTTAGTATTATTTTTATAGAGTTTGCCAAGACTTTTTTTTAATGTTGATTTGAGAAAACATTATAAAAAGACCTTGTTTTTTTTTTCTTTTATAGATATCAATCTAGGCAATTTTTAATTATCATATATTAAAAGAATGATAAAACATAATTAAAGATCTTCAACAAATAATTTTAATTATTGATTGTACTTGAAATTAATTGTGACTAATGTTATTAATTGAGAATAACAACTGTCTATAATATTAATCGAGACAAAATCTTTGTTGAGTCAATTGGAATGTTTATAGACTTCGGTTGAAAAGTAATTTCAATGAATATTTATGAATCAATATTTTTTTGTTAAAGGCATAAATATTTAGATATAAGTTTAATATAAACCTTCCTCAATATGTTACTAAAAGATTTGATAATAATAAATAATATCAAGTTTTGGTTTATTTAGTGAGTTTGTTAGCTAGAAATTAGATTAAGACTCTTTGGTAAAGAATGGATAAAATCTATTATTTGCTAGACTTGTAAGAAACTTGAAAAATTAATAACTACTTTTGCCTAAAAATGCTAGACAACTTACAAAGAGTGACAAATATATTTAAAGTTAGACAATTTTGATATTAGTATACCTTATTGTAACACTTGGATGCTTAGAAAATCATTTACTTTTCAAGAGAAACCTTACAACTTTCAAAATACATCTTTAACACATATACAATTTACCCTCTAAATGATATATGTTAAATTTAGTGTGGTTATTATAGACAACATAATTGCTCAAATACACATGTTATCTTACTCAACATAAAAGTATAATAATGAATTACTATCATAAATTTAAAAAATATACATGAAGGAAACGTAACGAATAAATAAAAATACTGGTTACAATATTCACAATATGTATGAAAGGATTAACAATTACCAAATTGCTTAACATTGTATACTAACATATTCTTTCAATGTTTCAAAGTTTACGAATATTTTAATAAATTGTCGTCTAAAAACTTTAAAAGTAAAGTTCTTACTTATAAATTCTTCACGTTTATGAAATTATTTCTTAGAATAACTAGTATTTGTATTTGATTTTCACTCAATTGAATGTAACATATTTTTTATTGTTGTAAAGTTTGTGTCTAAATAGATTTTGTACATTCTACTTAAACTTAGGAAGAATTTACTTTTATGTATTATTGTTATAACTAGCAGTGAGAATATTTGTAATAATTATTTATTTAATGAGATTCCTTACTTTTTAGTATGTATAACCAAAATGAAATTAAGGATAAATTAATATAAAATAAAAGTATTTATTGTTATATATATATATATATATATATATATATATATATATATATGTATATATATATATAAAATAAAAATATTTATTTTTATATATATATATATATATATATATATATATATATATATATGTATATATATATTTGACCTTCATAATTGTCGTTAAATCGTTTTAAAAGAAATTTATGATAACTATTTAATAAAATAATATGAAAATCCTTTACAAGGATTTAATTGGACGCTGTCTACAAAATTTTCTAATGTAGTTTTAAAACATTATTCAAATATCTATTTTTATATTTAACTGTGTTTTTTCATATGATCTTTTAATTACTAAATATTATTTAATATTAAAATTATATTTTGTATTTGGCAATAAGTGGGATAAATTATTTGAATAAAAAAATTAAAATCTAATAAATTTGATTTACTTTATTTAAATAAAACATATAAAAAATTAAATAAATTAAAAAAAGTAAATCTAATCTAATGTATTTGATTTTTTAATTGTTATATAATGCATCAACCTAATCAAATACATACTCAGTATATACATTTTAATTACTATAACTAAAAATAGTAACTTACTCTTATAAACAATAATGACTAAATAATTAATTCTTTACATTTTGGTGGAGAAAAAAAGTAATAAACTGATATAGTGTGGTATGGTATGGCAAAGTATCAAAATATTTAATTTTAGTATAGAATCATAAAAGATATTTATTTATTTTTAAATACGAAAAGAATCATTAATGTAAAAAAATTTCAGTATTATAAACCTAAATGAGTAACATAATGATTATTTTCAATTACTAACAATAATATATACACAATCAATTACTGTCTAGGTTACTATATTATTCTATACAATAATAATCTTTTCAATATTATACAAATTATACATATTTTATACTATCAGTTGACCTATTGGCTCCACTACGCGAGTAGTACATCGTACATACATAAAAATCGTTCGTCTTTCATTTTTTGGTCGTCAAAGATTCCCGTGACCGAGACAGTGGTTAGGGCTACCTGCAAAAAATAAGTTTCTACAAATCAAATCCTTTCTTCGTAACAATAATCTGTGACTGTATTTATGTATAAAAGGAAAAAATTAATGCAAATCAGCCTAACTGAAGTTGAAAAGAAAAAAAAATGTAATGTAATTAGGGAAATAGATTTGGTGAAATTGTTTTGAATTAGATAATTAGTTAATAACAGTTAATAGTTATTTTGAATAAAATATATGTTCTGGAAAAGGAAAGAAAGAAAATGTTGGTGATTCTCTACCGTTGTAGTTGATGGCCATGTGTCTCATGGGTTCCATATATACTCCATGGTTCCATGGTTTGGTTTATCTTCACCATCCTATCTGTCAGTATCCATTGCCTACTACCGACTATGACTACCGTCAATCATCGCCTAAACTTGTAAATTCTCCTTTCGCTTCTTCCTTCATATTTCCACACCAAGGTCTGCCAACACTTTTTCTTCGTTTTTCAACCCATTATGCTTTTCTTTTCTTTTTCCGTTTTCCTTTTCTCTTCCCATTCTCCTAAATGAATCACATAACCGCATCCTCTATATTCTGCAGATTCTGTCTTTCTTCTTCCTTGCGCCTTCACTTCAAATACCACCAAGAAACCAACCATGGTTGTGTTCGACGCTGTGTTCGGAACGCTCAATGTGGCATTCCTTTATGCCATCTTGATATGGGTTTTGGTTGATAGCTTGAGACAAAGCAAGCGTGGCCGTGTCCCAGATGGGTGTTTCAAACGAGGATCAATGCTTTTGACTGTGTTCACTGTTCTATCCTGTGCTGTTATTTCTGTTATGAACATGGTTCTTGCTTTTCGACAATACAGCTCCACCGGAGTCATTGGATTCAACTCTGTTTCATTTGCACTCACTTGGGTTTTGGCCACTGTGGTTTCGTTTTATTCTGTGAGGACTAGAGTGAGGGAGAACAAAAGGTTCCCCCTTGTGCTTGTACTCTGGTGGGTTTTTTGTGCTCTCGTGGATGCGCTCTCTCTGTCTGTAAGGGTGGTGGAAGATTTCGAAGCGTTCGACTTTTGGTTTTTCTTGTCAGAGGATAACTTAGTTGCTTCATTTTCCTTGTTTCTGTTGGTGGTTCTTTGTTTCAATGTGTGTAGCAGGGAGCAGAGTGAGATGGAAGAGGGGTTGCTTCAGAACGAGGAGGAGTGCTCCGTGGAGGAACACGGTGAAGAGGCCTTCACTAATGCAAGTGTGTGGAACAAGCTTATATTCCGTTGGTTGAACCCCATTTTCAAAACGGGTCGGGTTAAAAAGCTTGAACTTTCTCATATTCCTCCGGTTCCTTGTTCTGAGTCGGCGGAGAATGCTTCTTCCATGTTGGAAGGGTCGCTTCGGAAACAGAAACTCGGAGAGGGCTCCTTGACAAAAGCTTTAGCCGATTCTATATGGAAGTCTTTGGCCTTAAATGCAGTTTTAGCAGGTATATTTTATATTTTATTCAGTATCACTCCTTCGGTTTTTGTGTACTTTTAATCATCTTTAGTCCTTCATATACTGGTTATGCTAATTTTTTATGTTTTGTTTGCACTTGTACTGTAGGTGTTAACACAGGTGCCTCTTATATAGGTCCCTTGTTGATAACAAGTTTTGTGAATTTTTTATTGGGGAATAATGGTGATTCAAGCGTCCAATATGGATTGGTGCTTGCATTTGTTTTCTTCCTCGCCAAGACCGTGGAGTCACTAAGTCAAAGACAATGGTACTTCGGGGCTCAAAGAATTGGAATCCGGGTGCGTGCAGCTCTTATGGCTCTAATTTATAACAACTCCCTAAGGATGAAGTGTGCTGGACCAACACAAGGTAAAATCATCAATCTGATTAATGTTGATGTTGAAAGAATTGGGGACTTCTGCTGGTACATTCATGGAGTTTGGTTGCTTCCAGTTCAGGTCATTTTGGCCTTGATTATCTTATACATAAATCTGGGTTATACCCCTTCTATTGCTGCATTTGGTGTCACCATTTTGGTCATGGTGTGTAACACACCTTTGGCCAATAGGCAAGAAAGTTTGCACTCCAAGATCATGGAAGCTAAGGACTCAAGAATCAAAATGACATCAGAGACCATGAAGAACATAAGAATTTTAAAGTTGCATTCATGGGAGACCTCGTTCTTGCAGAAACTCCTCCAACTCAGGGAAACTGAGAGGGGGTGGCTGCAGAAATACCTCTATACATGCTCAGCAGTAGCAACACTATTCTGGACATCACCGACTTTAGTTTCTGTTGTCACCTTTGGTGCTTGCATACTGGTGAAAACAGAACTAACAGCTGCTACAGTACTCTCAGCTTTAGCAACTTTTCGTATTTTGCAAGAACCAATCTATAACTTACCTGAGCTTATCTCCATGATCATTCAAACAAAAGTCTCCGTTGATCGAATCCAGGAGTTCATTAAGGAAGAGGATCAAAACCAATTCATAAATAGGCACACTTCAAAAAATTCATCAGCTGCTATTGAAATTAACCCAGGGGAATATGCATGGGAAACACAGGATCAAACCCACAAGAAACCAACAATTCAAATTACAAGGAAGTTAGTGATAGAGAAAGGTCAGAAGGTAGCAGTTTGTGGGTCAGTTGGGTCTGGCAAATCAAGCTTGCTTTGCTGTATTCTTGGGGAGATTCCATTAGTATCTGGGGTAGTAACCAAAGTTTATGGGACTAGAAGTTATGTACCCCAAAGTCCTTGGATTCAGTCTGGAACCGTAAGAGAGAATATATTGTTTGGCAAGCAAATGAACAGGGAGTTTTATGAAGAGGTTTTGGATGGCTGTGCTTTGCAGCAGGACATCAACATGTGGGGTGATGGAGATTTGAACCTGGTGGAGGAGAGGGGCATAAACTTGAGTGGTGGGCAGAAACAGCGTGTTCAATTGGCAAGGGCTGTTTATAATGATTCAGATATTTATTTCCTTGATGATCCTTTTAGTGCGGTTGATGCTCATACTGGAACTCATCTGTTTAAGGTAATTAGTGCTAATGATTAATATATATACGTTTTTCCCTGATGCTATTTCTGATGCAACGATTATTTTTGTCTTCAATGGACATCACCTTAATTCGAAATTCTGTGCAGAAATGTCTCATGAAACTTTTATATGATAAAACGGTTGTTTATGCTACCCATCAACTGGAATTCTTGGAATCTGCAGACCTCATTTTGGTAAGCTACTGAACACTCCTCTTTAGGATTTCACTTTTCAAGTTTTTGATCCTTCACTGTTAATATAATTTTTGGCAGGTGATGAAAGATGGAAAAATTGTGGAGTCAGGAAGGTATAAAGATCTTATAGCATGTCCCAACTCCGAACTTGTTCAACAAATGGCTGCTCACCGAGAAACAGTACACCAAATAAACCCTAGCCAAGAAGATGAGTTTGCTAGCTTCAGACCCTGCCCAAAAAATCAAATTGAAGTTACTCGAGAAAATATTCAAGAGATCATGGAAAATTGGAAGAGAAACAAAGAAGAGGAAAGAGAGACGGGTCGAGTGAAATGGAGTGTTTACTCAACTTTTGTCACATCTGCTTATAAAGGAGCACTCGTTCCGGTTCTTCTTCTCTGCCAGATCCTCTTTCAAGTAATGCAAATTGGAAGCAATTATTGGATGTCATGGGCTACAGAGCAGAGGGGCAGGGTCAACAACAAGCAGCTAATGAAAATATTTGTTCTTCTATCTTCTGGGGGTACCATCTTCATACTGGGAAGGACTGTTTTAATGGCAGCTGTTGCTGTGGAAACTGCTCAACGCCTTTTTCAGGGAATGATCACATCAGTTTTCCGGGCACCTGTTTCATTTTTTGACACCACACCTTCAAGCCGAATTCTGAGTAGGGTAAGTTTCACAGTTATTTCTCTATTTTATTGATTTTGCTATCTTATGATTAATATATGCTTCAAACATATTCCAACCATTCTATTTGTGATTATTACAGTCATCAACAGATCAAAGTACAATAGACACAGACATACCATACAGATTAGCTGGATTAGTATTTGCACTGATACAGTTATTGAGTATCATTGTGCTGATGTCCCAAGTTGCCTGGCAAGTCATTCTCCTCTTTTTGGTGGTTCTTGCTATTTCCATCTGGTATCAGGTAAGAACAGTATCTATCTTTGACAATGTATACAAATTAAATCATATAATATTCCCATCAAAATTTTATCAGCGTGAACTAAAATAGATTTTGTTGTGATCACTTGTCATGTGCCAACTAAAATAGTTATTTACTTTTGCAGTCTTATTACATCACCACAGCCAGGGAACTAGCCCGGATGGTTGGGATTCGAAAGGCTCCAATCTTGCATCACTTCTCAGAATCAATTGCTGGGGCTGCCACAATCCGCTGCTTCAATCAAGAGCAACTTTTCATGACCAAGGTTAAGGTTCTAATAGACGACTATTCTCGGGTAGCCTTTTACAATTTCGGCACCATGGAATGGTTGTCTGTACGAATCAATTTCCTCTTCAATTTGGTCTTTTATTTTGTTCTCGTCATCTTGGTTACTCTTCCAAGGTCTACCATTGATCCAAGTAAGCCCTCTCTTCTTCTATTCATCTTATAAGCAGTATTGGCAGTTATCTGCATGCATGTAGAACCACTTTTCTACTACGCTAGTTAAGAAGCTCTAAACAGTAACACTTCATGTACCAGAGGTTCTTTATGATTGATCTATGTGGCAGTACTCGGTTATTGACATATATTTCTATCAGCTACTTGTTACAACATAAATGAAATAATTAAGTTAGATACACTGGCAATTATATAGAAATTCTAAGTCTCTTCTTCTGATTTTCAGGCTTGGCGGGTCTGGTAGCTACTTATGGTTTGAACTTGAATGTCCTCCAGGCTTGGGTGATATGGAATCTATGCAATGTTGAGAACAAAATGATATCAGTTGAGAGAATATTGCAGTTCTCTAACATACCAAGTGAAGCACCCTTAATTATTAAAGATTGTAGGCCTGAACAAGATTGGCCAGAGGAAGGAAATGTTGAACTACATAACCTCCATATACGGTATGATCCTGCTGCTCCTATGGTACTCAAAGGCGTCACTTGTGTCTTCCCAGGACAAAAGAAAATTGGTATAGTAGGCAGGACAGGGAGTGGAAAATCTACTCTTTTGCAAGCCCTCTTTCGAGTGGTGGAGCCTTCGGAAGGAAGTATACTTATTGATGGAGTGGATATTTCCAAGATTGGTCTGCAAGATTTAAGATCTAAGCTTGGTATAATTCCTCAGGACCCAACCTTGTTTCTAGGTACTGTAAGGACTAACTTGGATCCTCTAGACCAACACGCAGATCAAGAACTTTGGGAGGTTAGCATTAGCAGTTAAAACACTTTCTTGAAAATACCACTGTTTATATATTATTACTGAAAGAACTGCTCTTATCAGGTTCTCAGAAAGTGCCATCTTGCTGAAATAGTAAGGCGGGATCCAAGACTTCTTGATGCACCAGGTATAGATATTTCTGTTTCAAAAATTGCACCATTCAGCAGTATAGCTTAATAATCACTTTACACTTTGGTACTTTTGATTCCTCAATACTGGCATTGATATGAAATGTTCTCTCACTGATGTAGTGGCCGAGAATGGAGAAAATTGGAGTGTTGGACAAAGGCAGCTTGTTTGCCTTGCTAGGCTACTACTGAAGAAGAGAAGAATTTTGGTCCTGGATGAAGCTACGGCATCCATTGACACTGCAACTGACAGTTTAATTCAGAAGACAATTAGGGAAGAAACAAGTGGATGTACAGTCATTACAGTAGCACACAGAATTCCGACAGTTATTGATAATGATTTAGTTTTGGTCCTTGATGAAGGTACTACTTTCACCTCCAGACTAAGCATGTACTTAATATATGTGATCATACCAAAAGGATGCAAAACCTTTTCCCATAGCAAAGTTTATGGCAGTATATTGTTTCACCATTTTGAGTTGCTAACAAGCACTACCATTTTGATGTGTACAGGGACAATTGCAGAGTATGATGACCCTGCTAAATTGCTGCAGAACAGTTCTTCTTCGTTCTCAAAGTTGGTTTCAGAATTTTTGCGGAGAGCATCTCAAAGTAACTTCCAAAAAGATAAAGAATGACGACACAAGTGTTTTCTGGATGATAATAAAGCAGTAACATACCACAAAACTGTACATAGAGAAAAGTTGGGCACGATGTTGAGCAGAATCAGTTCTTCCGTTGGACGACAAATAAAGACACACTGACTGATTAGAATAGCAACATAGGAATTCAGTTGACAAATATTTGAGGCTCCTGATTGTAGTAAATTCTTAGTTGCTGTTCTCATGTCACGAACTTGCTGATTTTCTAACCAAATTTTCCTTTTAATGATTTCGTGCAAAATATTTGAAAGCACTGGTGAAAGCTCTAAAATTGGAATTTTAGTGCCCTCGAGGAGGGACAACACATATGTTCTTGTTTTATATTTATCTATTTTAAGATATAAGTCAAATGAGTCTATTGATAGATTTAAAACTAGATTCGTTGCAAAGGTTACAGTTGGAGTTGTTCTTACTCTAACAATTCATTTTGGATGGGACTTACATCAGTTGGATGTGAAAAATACTTTTCTTCATATGGAGATTTAGAAAAAGTATCCAGATTTAAAGCTCATAATGCAACACATAAGGTTTGTCTCCTTAAACAATCTCGAGTCATGGTTTGGGAGATTTACAAAATCAAGAGTTTACTTAGTATATAAGAAAAGCCAAGGGAGATTTACAAAATCAATGGTTTACTTAGGATATAAGAAAAGCCAATAAGATAATACTTTATTTCTAAAATATAGTAATAGAAGTAAACTGATATTATTGTTGGTTTACGTGGATAACATGATTATTGTATGAGACGATGAAATAAAAAAATTGACTTTAATTTCTTTGGAATAGAGGTTGCTTATTCAAAAGATAAATTTTCATTTCTGAAAGATAATATGTTTTTTGATTTTATCAAAGAAAGAGGTGAATTGGGATGTAAATCCTTAATAGTTCCTATTAAATAAAATAATAAAATTAGAAGTGAAGAGAATTCTCTTATTAAAAGGATTAATAAGAAGACTTACTTATTTATCACATAGGTGATTAGACATTGGTTACACAATTAATATGGTTATTCAGTTAATGTATGATTTTAAGAAAAAGATATATACATAATTTAAAAAATTCTTCATTAATTGAAGTCAACATAGGAAAAGAACTAGTATTCATATTACGCAAGTTCCATAATTGACAGAAAATCTATCTATGGTTAGTGTATGTTTGTGAGAGAAAGTTTGGTCACTTAAAAAAGTGAAAAATAAAATAGAATATCTCACAGACTCTTCATCAAAGATATTATTGATAGAGGTTTGATAGTGACAACTCATATCCCAAAAACTTCAATTAGCAAACATTTTCACTAAGAGACTTTCTCAAAAACACATTCCAAGATTTTGTATATAAATTATGAATAATTGACATTTATTTTTTAACTTAAGAGAACATATTGTGAATATGACATTATTAAAACAAAAATATCTTAATATCTCATAATTATAAAAGAAAATATCCTTAAAATTTACTCATTCATTTCAAATGATTTTATTTTTATTGAGAGTAATTAATAAAATATTTTTCCTTCTTTTTTACAAGTTTTAATAGTATAGTTTAAATGCTATTTTATTTCTTATATATAATCTTTCACAATTTAGTGTTACATTGTGCATTAATGGCAATTGAAACAAAACCATCAAGTGACTCATGAACATATCTAAACATATAAATAATAAAATAAAACTAACTTCTCTAACACAACCAAAAGAAATGGCACCTAATGTACCCATGTACACATTGAAAACAGACCAAATTGAAAAAAAAAAAATATATATATATATATATATATATATATATATATTCTCTTTACTAATTTAAAAGTTGAATCCTGAAGATGAAATGTTGTGTTCTTCAACTATTACTCGCACTTGTTTTTATTGGAGACTCTTGCTTGCATTAATTTGTTCAAAGACGTGTGTCGGACAATGGTACAGTACTCTGGTCCTCAACTAATTGGATTGTAGGAAAGTTAGTGATAAAGAAAGGTCATAAAATAGCAGTTTTGGGTCAGTGGGGTCTGACAAATCAAAATTGCTCTGTTGTATGTTTTGGTAGGATTTCATTGTCATGCAAATTATGAAAAGTTACAAAACCTGAAGCTTTTGGAGCTTTCGCAAGAATCTGGATTTCCATTATTAAGATTTTAATTTTTTTTTATGTTCTTCATAGTCTCAGAAGTCCCTTTGATTCTTCAATTCTCTGCTTCAATGATGGTGGTGTACAAACATATTTTTCATATTGGCCACAAAGTTGTTTCATGTCATTTTTTCTCTCATACCAATAAATCAATCAAATAATTTAACAAACAATAATTCAAACTTCCCTAATCATATAATAATAACAGTGACAAAAAGTTAAAATGACAGAATACTTTAACTCCAGTGTGTCAGTGTGCATGTACCTAATTTCCAGTTGGGTCAACTTCTGGAACGTTTTGATGTTCCCATCCTTTTGAACACAGAGTCTAGAAACAAACGTTAATGTCTCAAAAAACACCACACTTCATAATCATAGATCAGAACAATGAGTATTGGTTATGGATAGCTGACACAGGACAGGCTCTGGTTTCTGACACTTATAATGTAAGTCATGGACTCTATTTGGAGCTAAAAAACACTTTCCTGGTTGGTAAATTTGTTTATAATAACCATTTAAAAGTTAACTTTTGTCCTTTTGATCGCAAAGCTTTTTTTAAGATAAATTTTAAGATTGTAATCATGAAATTTTTATTAGATACCGTCTATATTTTATTCATAGAAATACTGTACACGTATTTCAAGATTTTATTTCAAACCAATCTGGTTTAGTAAAATGATAAATAAAATCTGATTATAATTGTTTATATCAATAATTAAACTCAAATATGGTCTTAACGATATGATATTGTGTAACACTTTTTTTTTTTAATTACTACACACCAATATCCACGGTTAGAGACCAATATTTTAAAATTCTAAATTTTAAAACTTATAAATTTGGATATTTTGAATTAAATTTTTATTGAAATTTTTTGCTTTATTAAGTTGTAAAAATATTTTTTTTTATTTTAAGTATTTTTTTCGTCTAATTTTACTGTTAATAGAATGAAATTGTTGTTATTTTCGTTTTTTCATCTTAAATTCACTCTAATACTTAAAATTTGTTAACCATATTCTAAATAAAAAATATTTTAAATATACATTTATTTCTTTTCATTGATAAAAAGGTAATAATAATAACAATAATTTATTTTTACTAATTTTGTTGAATTGAAAAGTGAAAGAAAAAAACTGGACAAATTTAAGATAAGATAAATTTATCCGTTTAATATTGCTACATTAAAAATGTCCATTTTTATATGAAAATGTAATAGTACCATATCATGCATAATGCGCCTATATAGTTTTGCATTTTATTTATCACAAAATTTACTCAATGATTTAGTTAAAAGAAATAAGCCATCAAGGATGAGCAACATGTTACTTTAGCATATAATCATGTGTGAACAAATTTAAAATTCAAATTATTTTATCATGGAAACACAAATAGATATTATAATATACAACAATAACACAAAGGTGGAACCAGTAAACTGGAATCAGAACATAGTTTAGATAACCTAGAAGTCAATTAAGTAAAACTGAAACAGTATACTGGAATTAGAGTTTAGTGTACTGGAATTAGAGTTTAACATAGATCAGAAAAAAACTAGTCAATTGATAAACATAATCAGAATTGATAAGATCACAGTTCAAAACAGTCCAATAACAATAAAATAAACAGTAGAAACAATTTGCTGAAAGTTACTCACGCAACAAAGCAATCCAGAATTAATATACAAAACCAGAAGTAACCATAACTTCAAGAAAACAAGTTTCCAAAAATACAAGCATATATACAGGAATCACAGTTAACTGGAAACACTCAAACATAATAATACTAGATAATATAAAAAAAAGAGTCTTCCGTTGATTTCTGGTTCCACTCCTAGTTTCAAAACCAACTAACAACTCTTTTCATGGCTTTTATTCATGCACCCATTCTGCACCAGTTCTCATGTGACTAGGTCAATGTCTGATGATAAAATCGGATGTTTTTATGGGACATTTCTTCATACATCAAAAGATGCAATTCTCAACACTCCTCCTTGCCTCTTTTGATGCAAATTTCAATTTTGTCTTTCAATTCTTCAAATCTACCTCTTGGAGGAGCTTTAATTAAAATATCAACTAATTGATTATTGATCTTCATAATCTTCTTCCATTGACTTTGATATGTTTCTTCACGACGGGCATCCTTGTTTCTCTTCTTGATAGATTTCTTGGCATGTTTAATTGCCTTGACCTTAGCTTCTAAAATTGCTACAAGAATACATTATGGTCTTTCCTTAATATCATCCCCACTAATAAATTTGGTAACCTGGCCCCTAGGCCTCTCTTCAATCTCATTGATCTACCTATAGGGCCATTAGCAGCAACAGATCCTTGCCTGCCTTTGTCAGGACAATTTTTTGCCAAATGTGTCACACCACCACATATTTTACAGCAACCACCCTTTGGATAAATGCCATGAGTATTTTGAGGATAGTTTCTACTCAAGTGTCCCCACTGATTACAGACAAAGCACTCGACAAACTTTGTCCCTCCTTCTTGAGGAGGGTGTTTTTTCCTGGAGCCGGGCTTTGGCTCAGCCCGTTTGGGCTTGAACACGCAACTCTTCTTCTTCTTTGCTTTCTCAATTGTTTTCATTTTCTCTCAATTCCCAACTTTAGCTGTAGAGGCATAGGATAAGTCGGTTTGTATGTTTGCCGATAAGCTTTTACCCTTCATCTTTATTGACATCAATTTAATACCAGTTAAATCAAAGATTTCACAAGTTTTATCTTTGAACACAACAGCATAGCCTTTCTTTAGAAGTTGTCTAACACTTACCAAATTTTGATCAATCTCAGGAACATATAGAACATCAGAGATTATTCGTTTACCTAAGCCAGAATCAATGACAATATCACCTATGCCTTTGACCTCAGTATAGTCTCCATTTCTAATTCTGACTTTCGAAAAACGGGTTTTGTCCAGCTTTACAAACATGCCTTTACCATGAGTCATGTGGTGAGTGCATCTACTATTAATCAACCATGTTTCACTAGTGATGTCACTAGCAAAGCAAGTCGCCACAAAAAGATGCTCCTTCTCGTCATCGGTCTCTTGAGCAATTTGTGTCTCTTGTTGCTTTCTTTTGCATACCTTCTCTACATGACCCTTTTGATTATAGGATCTACACACCATATCGAGTCTCCACCGACATCTCCAATGTGGATGAGAAGTTTTTTTGCAGTATTGACATACTGAGTACTTCTCCTTCTCGTCATTGTCATCCTCATCGCTTTTCTTATCATTTTTCCAATCTTTCTTCTTTGTTTTGCAACTCGGCTATGACTTTGCTAGAAAAACTCCTTCAGTATTCGGTGGCTCTTGTCTCAACATTCTTCTCTGCTCTTGGGTTTGCAGAGAGTTCATCAACACGGTTAATGAGATTTTCGTGAGATCTCTAGAATCTTCAAGTGAAGAAATCTTTGCTTCAAACCTCTCAAGGAGACTCACCAGCACTTTTTCTACAATTCTTCTGTCAGGCAAATCTTGACGTAGTAAACGAATTTTGTTTACCACGATCAAGAGTCTATCAAAATATTATTTGATAGTCTTGGTCTCCTTCATCCTCAGCATCTCAAATTCTCTTATGAGATTGAGAACTTGCATCTGCCGAGTTCTTTCATTCCCTTGAAACGTCTCGTGAAGAGTATCCCATGCTTCTTTAGCTGTTTCATAGGCCATAATTCTAATGAATACAATATCAGAAACAACAGAGTGAATACAAGTTTTGGCCTTCGATCTTCTCATTACTTCATCATTGTAATTTCTGATTTGAGCTACAGTTGGATCTTCTTGTAGTGGCTGGATTTCAGACATCACAACATCCCACAAACCACTTGCTTCTAGATAAGACTTCATTTTGACAGACCATATCTCAAAGTTTTCACCTGAGAAGACTGGTGGAGCTGCCATGAAATTTTCGGCCATATCTTACCCTCTTACAGAATACTCGTCACTCGGGTGTCATAGATCTCTCACACACAGGCCCTTAAGAACTAAGAGCTCTGATACCACTTTGTTGATATATTTGAGTGCAAGGATAATTTTTTATTGATAGCAACTGATATTTATTTACATTCGGGGAGAACTACTTCTCTTAAAATACTGGAAAAATAAAATCTAATAATATTGGAAAAATATATGAAAACAGAATAATACTAGATAATATAAAAAAAGAGTCTTTGTTGATTTCTAGTTCCACTTTTATGGGAGGTCAGTTTCAAAACCAACTAACAATTCTTTTCACGACTTTTATTCATGCACTCATTCTACACCAGTTCTCACGTGACTTGGTCAATGTCCGATGATAAATCGAATGTTTTTATGGGACATTTCTTCATGCATCAAAAGATGCAATTCTCAACACATATGATGCGTATCAAATGACAACACTTTTGGTTGGTCAAATGAGTCAAAACATGTTACATTTGTTGAGTCTTTAATAATTCGTGTGTCTATCAAATGTTCTACCTCTATAAATAACAACACCTTTATCATTTGAACATCTCCTTCTTAATTAAACAGAGCCCCATCATCTCCTTCCAACCAAACACCATCATCACCATTCAACCATCCAAAGCAATAATGTGCAAGACACCTTGTACCTTTTGTTTTTTTGACAAAAAGATAAGATGAATTTACGATGCTTTTGTAAATAAGAAGTATATATATTAAATTTTTTGTACAATAGTCTTAGCACATATAGGTTATTTTTATATGCATATATCATGTCAACATAAAACACTGAGATAAATCTTTTTGAGATTTCTATAAATAGAAAGAATGTAATGATATGAAGCTTGTTGAGTCAATAAATATAAAAAAATGCTTTAAACAACCTTACACAATTAATGTTTCTTTTCTTTTCTTTAACTTTCAATTACTTAGAAAAAGTTGTTCGCTAGCTATAATTAGAGATATATTTATAAATCTTTTTCAATATATTTGGCCCAAAAAGACATAGATATATAATGTATCCAATACTCAATCTTAAGAAGAGATTAGGAGATAGTTAATATGACTTGATATACTTGTTGTAAATTAGAAGTAACACTAACAATACTTTTAATAATTTATTAATAATTTATTGATTAGTAGAGTCCTCTAAAACGAACAAAGAATGTGTTTGTTGTAAAATACAAATTTTTCTACTCTTGATCATTAGTTCTCTAAAAACTACTGAAAACTTATTTAAAAAATCATTACATGACCTTGTTACCTCTAATAGGCCTATTTGCAGATTTTTTTTTTTCCAAAAAATTCTAAGTTTTATTCAAACATCTCGTATTCTTATCTAACCATTTATTTCACAACTATAATATATAATTTATATATTCACAACTATAATATATAATTTATATATGAATAAAAAGAGTAGAGTTTTTTTATGAGAGAAGAATATATTTAATTTTTGAAATCGAATATATTAAAAGTTTTAAACCATATCATATTTACTAAAATTACTAACTAAATCTCGCATATGCACATATGAAAACTCTCTATATCTTAGTTCCATATAACTATTAATATTTTTTGTAAAACTGATTAAAATTAATTTATATACTTAATAATTGTACATTAAAAGTGTATAAGATCATGAAAAAAACTTTCTACAGATTTGTTCAAGATAACTATTAATATCTTATTTATATACTTTACATTAAAACTGTAACTGTAACATATTTTTAATAAGTGGTTTTATGTCTAAAGATTCAGGAGGAGTAATTACTGTATATTCAATTTCTGCATGCATACTACATTAAATTTTTCCATCCTTTTTTACAATAAAGATCATGGATAATTGAATTCTTTATTAAGAATAACTTTAGATTTAGAAAACTACTACAGTTTTTTAACAGGAAAACTGTAACATACTGAAAAACTAAATAATGAGCTATATATTAAGAATATATTAAGAAATGATTGGTATAGTAGTATATTAATTTTAAATGACATGAATAGCAAATTATTCTCATTTGAAAATTTAATAAGATATTAACTTTAAAACGTTTTAATTTGCATATAAAACAATGCTTTTCTAAAATTAAATTTCGATCAACTGCTTATATTTATCATGAATGTCATTATGAATTAAATTTCCTATTAACTACAATCAACTACCAAAGTTTTTTTTAAATGATTATATAATGTGGTAACATTCAAATCTTAACATGACTAAAGGTGGAATTGAAATCTTGTTTATCTATATTACAGCATTCTTTTTACACATAACATTAACAATACACATTACAGTACTAAAGTTTAAGTTTGTGGTCTTTTTCTTTTATTCATTACAAAAATGTAATCATAACAGTCAAACATTATTATTATTATTATTTTCCTTTAATAGGACAAGCAAGCATTCCACTTGGTATTACTTTTATTTGTTGGGTTCTTTCTTTGTCCAAATCATTTGGCCCAAAGGAGTAAAACTCATGTTATTATGTCCAGAATGCAAAACTAATGCTCCAAGTTATGGACACCACATAACTTTATGGTTGCCAAATTTCAGCATGCCCATAATTTGTGAGGGTGCAACTCATGCAAATCAATTATGTATGAAGAAAATATTGCTCCTTAAAATAAGAACAAAAAATATTGTGTGCATTTAAAATTGTGATTTTAGTGTACCTGGCTAAATGGGTGCTTATGTCCCACTACAAATGATGACAGGATCCATGAAATTTCCCAAGTGAATGAAAGCAACCTCCACCATGGTGGGGTCTACGGAATTTCAATAATTCCATAAAAATAGCCTTAGGCTGTGACCTCACGGACCAGAGAATCTTAATCTTTCTAAGCCTTCTTTTTAACTTTTCTTCCACCATAGATAAGTGCTGGGCCTTGCCCTCCCATACAAATCCTATCTATTGCACATTTTCCTTTTGTCATCTATTGCTTTTCCTAATAAAATCAGCCAAATAAAAGTGTCCAAGTAATACACATCTAATGAATTCTCAAAAAACATAAACATAAATCAATTATAGTTATCTTGCAACAAATTAACATGATAAATTTTAAATATTATTTGCAACAATTGTTGGTTAATAAAAAGTAATTAAGGAAGAGTTGTTTTTGTTTGAAAAGAAATTTAAACGATAAGATTAAGAAAATAAACAAACAGGTTGAGTCTCTAATTTATTCATCAATAAATTCGTCATTTCGAAATAAGATTGAATCGACCAACCACATATATCTTATTTTCATGTATTATGTATTATATTTCTTATTTGCTTTTAAATATCTTTGAGTTATGATATATTTTATTTTCTAATTCTTTTATTAATTTTATTTTTTTATTGAGAGAAACAATTTAAACTTTAATTGATTACATTTCCTCCTAGCAGTTGAAGCTTTGTTTAGTGTATCAATACATATATTTTTATTAGACTAATATTTAACCTAAGACGTTTTAATTAGACTTTTTTATATTTTTGTATTTAATTTGAATGTTACTGAGGTGTTTTCTTTTTTAAATATTAATAGATGAGTTACTAACAGTAAATAATAATCTATTATAAGAATGATTAAGAATTAAACGTAATTAAAAATTTGAAATTAATAATAATAACAATTAAGACTCAATAAATCCAATTACATCAATCTTATTTAAAATAATCAATTTATTGATAATTAAGTTTTAATAAAACTTATGACTAAAATTGCAAAATCCCACATTTGTTTCCTTCTCCTTCACTGTTTACAACACACCCTCCCTTCCAAGGATTTTTCCATTCTTCCTTTCCAACTTCTCTTAGTGGAAGAGAATAAGCATATATTCTGTTGGTGGTGTTCTTGCTTTCACTTTTTGCTTTTATGAGGAGTCCCAAAGGCCTCTTTTACACTAGAATTGCACACACTGCTTCTGTTTGTCCTTTCTTGTAAAAGGGTCATCTCTGATTTGTGCTACTTTTCACAATTCCTATGCCTCCCTCTCACTTTCCTCTTCGTTGGGAAAGCACAGGAGACCAATGGTGGTGTGCTTCTCCCATTGATTATGCTGCTGCAAATGGCCTATATGATCTCGTCACTGAGCTTCTCCACCTTGACACCAACCTCCTCATCAAGCTCACCTCCCTCCGCCGTATCCGCCGCCTTGAAGCCGTCTGGGACGGTGAGTCTAGGTTCGAGGATGTGGCCAAGTGCCGGTCCAAGGTTGCCAGGAATCTTATGGTTGAGTGTGAGATGGGGAAAGGGCACAACTCTCTCATCCGTGCAGGCTATGGTGGGTGGCTTCTCTACACTGCTGCTTCGGCTGGGGATGTTGACTTTGTTCTGGAGCTGTTGGGGAGAGACCCTTTGTTGGTGTTTGGGGAAGGAGAGTATGGGGTCACTGACATGCTGTATGCTGCAGCCAGGGGCAAGAACTGTGAGGTCTTTAGACTGCTGCTTCATTCTGCTCTGTCGAGAAAGGAGAGTCTTTCTGGCAGTGAAGCAGAATTGGAAGAGAAGTTGGATGAAGGGTCTAAGGTTTTCAAGAGGGATGTGATGAATAGGGCCGTTCATGCTGCTGCCAGAGGAGGGAATTTGGAAATACTGAAGCAGCTTCTGGGAAGTGGTTCTGTTTCTCAGATTTTGTCTTGTAGAGATGTCCAAGGATCTACTGTCTTGCATGCAGCTGCTGCAAGAGGCCAGGTTGAGGTGAGGCAGATTACTCAAGAGTCTCTGTTTTTATGTCAATTCCACTTATTAAGGCACGTTGAACATGAGTAATTGAAAATTCAAACACAGTTTTCGTAGTTAGTGCATGTTTGAGTTTGATAAAGGAGCTGGTTTGGGCAAAAGTAGCTTTTTGTCTAAATCATGGCTTGGAGTTGGAGAGTTTCAATGGAAAACCAAACACGCTCTGAATGTGCTTGTAGAAAATTCAGGAGCCCTACTTGTTTAGTGGTAATGTTGTTCTTAGAAGTCATATGGCCTGATATTAGATCCTTAATAATTATGGAAAAACCTGGGTCATTTTATGGATCCCTGGAATGCCCTCTTTTCTTCATTTGGCTAGGGAGGATTGATAACTTCAGATGTAGAGTATGAACAAAATGTTTGTTGATACTACACATTAATAGTACTACTACACAACACAATTTTTTAGTGAAATATCCAGATAGTACTACACAACACAATTTTTTTAGTGAAATATTCAGATAGTACTACACAACAAATTTGGCTCCTCAAAGATGAATGTGTACTATAAGTTTTTTAGTGAAATATTCATATAGTACTGCACAACACAATTGTGTGAATTCTATCCGTTTTTCTCAGTGCTTTATCATTGGCTCCATTGGCCACCTTACTCGAGGTACAAACCTTGGAATCTTGTATACATGCATTAAATCAGAGTTAATAATAAATCATTTGTTCAATAAACAGGTGACTTATTTTATGGCTGTCACTTGCCTTCGCATTTAATAATTTTAGGGCAGTTGGTGCTATAAATGTTCTGTATGCCCAAACTTTTGGCATCTACTTCGGGTTAATAAATTTATTGTTACTTATTTTCATTATTTTAATGATGCAGGTTGTGAGATATCTAATTGAATCCTATGATATCGTCAACTCAACTGATGCTCAAGGAAATACAGCATTACATGTAGCTTCTTACAGAGGTTACTTACCTGTGGTAGAGATTCTGATTGGAGCATCTCCCTCATTAACAACTTTAGCCAATAACTATGGAGATACTTTTCTTCACATGGCAGTGGCTGGTTTCAGAAGCCCTGGTTTCTGTAGACTGGACAAGCACATCGAACTCATGGAGCAATTGACAACTGAAAAGATTGTGAGCATGAAGGACATCATCAATGTCAGGAACAATGAAGGAAGAACAGCTCTTCATGTTGCTGTGATGCATAATATCAAATGTGATGTGGTGGAATTACTGATGTCTGTTTCATCAATTGATTTGAACATTCGTGATGCTGATGGCATGACCCCTTTGGGTCATCTTAGGCAAAGATCAAGATCAGCATCTTCTGACATTTTAATCAAGCAGTTAATTTCAGCTGGAGGGATCTCTAATTGTACTGACTATATGACAAGAAATGCTCTTGTGAACCATCTTAGGACTCATGGTATTGGAGCCAGTCCTGGAACATCATTTAGATTACCAGATTCTGAGATATTGTTATACACGGGCATTGAGAATTCATGTGATACCAATTATGATCAGGCAAGTGTGGAATCAAATTCATGGTCAAGTGAAATAAACAATCATGACTCAGCCAATTCCCCATGCAACAGCAACTGTAGTTCTGTTAATTATGGTACAAGGCGTTTGAAGTTTCTTCTCCAGTCGCATGGGATAAGAGACACAAAAGAAGCAGCCTCGGAGTTGGAAGATGATATTTCTGTGAATTCTTTTAGTTCAAGGAACAACTTGGAAGACACTCCCATCCCATTGAGGCAAAAATACTCAAAAATGTGTTCTCTTCCAAACAACAAAAGAACACTATCCATAAGGACTTATATTCCAAGTCCTTCAGCCAAAAAATATTTTCATGCAGGCCTAATGCAAGGGGTGATTAAGGTAAAGCCACAAGGCCTTCTACCTGTTCATTCAACTTCTAGTCTTTTTCAAGAACTATCTATCTCTTCTCATGCTTCCAATAATAAGCAAAATCGTGTTGATATAATGGGACCCTCTTGCTCCAATCGACCAATGGAGGGTGGTGGCAGCCTACAGTTGAACTATAAGCAGGCCTCTTTCAATAAGAAAATGATGAACCGGTATTTTTCTTTTGGTGCACATGGCCAGGCTTTGGAAGATGCCAATAGCTGCACAAAGTCAAATGGCAGCTCTAAGAATTTTAGTTCTTTAGATGCATAAATTGTAAGTAGGAGCTTTGAAAAAACTTGTGATTATCATTTTGAAAACTTCATGTGGAATATGCAACAATAAGAATTAATAATACTGATAAAATTATATGTTTAGTGTTCAACTGTACTTTGAAACTCAACGCCCCAAGTCCAAATTCGGCTGGCAACGTTAACCTTCTCAGAATTTCCTGTTTAGCATGTAGTTCAGAACTACCTTTTAAAGACAATCTGATTCCTCTATAAAAGTTGTGAAAGAAATCTATTTCTTTAAAATTACAAGGAGAGAAATCTTGTGAAATGACTCAACGAAGGATAAACCATTGTCTTGGATAAAGTAGAAGCAAATCTATAAGAGAAAAAAAGAATGGGGATTGGAGATTTGAGACATAATTATAATTGATCATTAAGTGAATGCAATTCTTTATGGGTCATATTACTAAAATCAAGATGTGATAGTTTATCGTTTCCATTCAATGTCAATCGTAGGTTAAAAGTCTGACAATTGTTGAGTGATTCATTTAGTTTGACTAATAAGAGTTAGTGAAATTGTTTCTTTCATATGAATCTAAGATATTGACATTGGCTTTGGAAACATGTTTAGCTTCTGGAATGATGATTGGTAAAAAGATAAGTTAAAATCTAAGTATCCAATATTCTATTATTGGCCTATGCATAAATAGCCATTGGTATTTGATATAGCAGTTTGGAATGATTGGGTGTGGAATATTTCATGCAGAGGAGAATCATTGGATAGAGAGAAAAAACTTATTAATGTGATGTTTGGAGACATTAATGAACTTAAACCTAGAATCAATTTTTTTGAAAAGGTTACTTTTGGCATTATAATTCTGAATTGTTTGGTAATAACAATGTATTTAAGCCAGATTTAGACGCGTGACAAGCCTGCTAAAAAGAAGGTTACATAATTTTTCACGATAACGAATGTTGTCCTTTTTGTTGGCATGATTCCGAATTGACCGGCTGCCTTGTATGGCCAAAATGTTATAATTCATTAGGCTTTCTGCCACCTTTTACCCATACCTTTCATATCTCATTTTTTTCAGCAAAAAGGTATCATGAAAAGAAGAAAATTGTAGAATTTTGGTAAGGTATTTTGGCGTGCTACTACTTACTCATTGTGGTTACAAAGGAATGATTACATTTTTAATAATAACAATTTAAGAGAACGTAATACCCTATATTTTGATGAACATCATATGTATAAAAATTTCAATTTCTAACTTTAATAAAATTCATTTTGTGATAGCTTATAGAATTATTTTATTTTCTGTTAAAATGAATTGGTTCTTTTATAAAAAAAAATAGATTTAGTTTTATTGAGTGATAAATTGAGTACTTGATTTAAGCATTTCTATAAGAATGAATATATATATTATAAATAAATAAAAATTTAAAAAAATAATCTTCATTAATTATTATCATTATTAACTACCTAAAGTGGGTCTAATCAAAAACTAATTTATTAAATTTACCTCACAAATTCATGGGCCTAGTTTGAGATTCGTAGCACCATTGGAAGCATGAAAACAAGGCAATTGCTTCCTGCACTCCCAAATTTGCTTCTTGCTCCCCCACATTTGCTTCTTGCACTAACACTTTTTTAAAATGTCATTGTTACCCTTAACATATTATTGAAAGGAAGGAGATGGTGTCGTGGGTGAGAGTGTCTGGAGTTTAGTGGGGCGAGCAGTGCTATGGGTGAGTAGAGGTGAGTACGTTTTGGTTGATTTCGTGTAGGTAGATCCAGATTTCATTTAAGTTGTTTGTGTAAATTGGCTTCTAAAAATAACTTCTGAAAAATGAAATTCGAAACTGGTTGGAGGTGTGAGAAATAGCTTGCAGAAGTCAAATTTGGCTTTCATAAAGATTAATGTGTCTTCAATTTGTTGTTCCGTCATCATGGTCAATTTTTATTGCATCAACTTTATTTTGTCCTCCCAATTCTTTGATTTATTAAATTAGTTTCTTTTTTTACTTATTGGACTTCATGATTAGTGGTAGAAGCAAACATTAAGGACTGGAGTAAGGGGTGACACTACTTGACAAATATTAACAATCAAGTATGTAGTGTTACAAAATCAACCTTATTTTTTTCTCCAACAACATTTATCTAACATTGAATCTTTATTGCTACATTTAGTGGGTGAACATCAAAAATTAATCTTTCAAAACTATATGATTGTATGACCCTCAACTGCTCATGATAGACTTTATATAAAAATATTTGAAATTGCAAACCTTAGAAAACTAAGTAAAAAATATAATAAAGTAACAAATAATTAACAAATAATTTTAAGCAATAACTTAGATAAGTCTCACGATAACGACTATGAATCTAATAACTCTTCTTCTTCATATAATTGCGGAAACGACTATCAATCTAATCATCCTTCTTCTTCATATAAGTGATGAGAAATGATTCATCGTGTTCAATCATATGTGCGTTGGTAATATTAGTTACCAGACCTAATGTAATGTCTAAGTAACCAGGATGACTCAGGACTTCTTTGACGGTTCCAAACTGAAGTTGAAGTTTACAAATATTATTTTTATATAGAATTATTTTATTTTCTGTTAAAATGAATTGGTTCTTTTATAAAAAAATATATATTTAATTTTATTGAGTGATAAATTGAGTACTTGATTTAAGCATTTCTATAAGTTAGAAAAATAATCTTCATTAATTATTATCATTATTAACTACCTAAAGTGGGTCTAATCAAAACTATTTTATTAAATTTACCTCACAAATTCATGAGCCTAGTTTGAGATTGGTAGCACCATTGGAAGCATGAAAACAAGGCAATTGCTTCCTGCACCCCCAAATTTGCTTCCTCACATTTGCCTGTTGCACCGCAACACTTTTTTAAAATGTCATTGTTACCTTTAACATATTATTGAAAGGAAGGAAATGGTGTCGTGGGGCGAGTAGCGATGTGGGTGAGTAGAGGTTAGTACGTTTTGGTTGATTTCGTGTAGGTAGATGTAGATTTCGTTTAAGTTGTTTGTTAAATTGGCTTTTAAAAATGATTTCTGAAAAATGAAATCCGAAACTGGTTGGGGGTGTGAGAAATAGCTTGCAGAAGTTAAATTTGGCTTTCATAAAGATTAATGTGTCTTTTAATTTATTGTTCATCATCATGCTCAATTGTTATTGCATCAACTTTATTTTGTCTTCCAATTATGTAATCCTTTGATTTACTAAATTAGTTTCTTCTTTTACTTATTGAACTTCACGATGAATCCGTTCATCTATAACCAATTGATTGGTGTGATTAGTGATAAAAACAAGCATTGAGTTGCAGTGTTGCAAACTCAACCTTACTTTTTTTCTCCAACAATATCTATCCAACATTGAATTTTTATTAATACATTTTAGTTGATGAACTTCATAATTTAATCCTTCATAACTATTTAATTGTATGACCCTCAATTATTCATGATAGATTTTCTATAAGAATATTTGAAGTTGCAAACCTTAGAAAACTAAGTAAAAAATATAAAGTAACAAATAATTTTAAGCAATAACTTAAATAAGTCTCACGTTAACGACTATGAAATCTTCTTCTTCATATCATTGCGAAAACGACTATCAATCTAATCATCCTTCTTCTTCATATAAGTGATGAGAAATGATTCATCGTGTTCAATCATATGTACGTTGGTAATATTAGTTACTAGACCTAATATAATGTCTAAGTAACCAGGATGACTCAGGACTTCTTTGAGGGTTCCAAACTAAAGTTGAAGTTTACTTTAGAAGAAACAAAAAGTGATGCACATAACCCTTGACTTGCTTGCAAGCATTCTTTTTCTAAACAAATTGCTTGAAAGGATTGAAACTAACTACAATATGATAATTGACTTTTGTTCTTTCGAGAAAGATATTGGAGATTCTGCTCCAACCGGTTAATAAATTAAATAGACCACTAACCTATACCAAATTACATACACAAGGATGATTAGTTTTACAATATAACTCGTGTTATGATAAAACATTCTTTATTATAATAAAAGTTTAAAAATAGTGACTTTAATTATATGTACCTCTGGTGTAATAAGTTTTACACTGCGAATAAATTAAAAATCGTGATCAGGTTTTTTAATATAATGATTATAAATTAATAAACTAATAATATATAACTGATCGTAATCTAAAGAATATGGTCCAACCAGTTAATAACTTTAGTAAACTACTAACCTATATCAAATTACAAGACAACAAGATCCTTTAGATGGTCACATATCAAGATCCTTCAAGAGAGATATCTAGTAATTTTTTGTTGGGGTCAATAATTGTACCATTCATATCAGGTTCGAATTTCTAATTGAAATGTAAATAAAAGTTCTTTATTCTTTAACCGTTACCAATTGGTGATGGATTTCCATATTTTGGTTTTCTATGCTTGTGAAGACATGGGAAGAACAGGAAGTGATGTGAAGGTACCTTTTTGCCCAATCCCAAACTCTCTTTCTCTTTGCGTTTTCTTTGCATTTGACCGTTTCTCCACATTCTTTGACAGTCATTGCTCATTTTCTTTTCCTTTCCCACTTTATCCAGATCTATGCTACTCCAACAATGGTATTAATGATAAACAAGAACATATGAGTCCTGCAAAATCAATGTAACAAAAATGTTCACAGCCTAAACGAAATAACAATTTCAAAACCACAAACAGTTCAAAATCAACAAAGTTCCATCAAATTAAACAAATCTTACCTTCAAGGGTTAATGAGAGTAATCAGAAGAGATAAGAGATACACTTGATTTATCTTACACATTGGGGAGAAGAGATGGAAAAGGAGGGCAACAAATTTTGGGACTTAACGAAAAGGGGGAAAACTGCGAAAGAATGGGACGAAAATGAAAATTTGAAGATATTATTATAAACATTAATTTATTGGTTTATCTTGCTCATTTACCTTCCGTCAAACCGATTAATTAATTTTATTATATTTTATATTCTGTTTTGCCTTGACGTTGAAATGTCATCATTTATTTCAAACATGAAATTAATCTTCATTTTATTGTCGCGAAGACCCACACAAATTACGTTTTATTATTTTTTAATTTGTAAATTTTATTTGATATATCGTATTAAAATTGACTTCATCTACTCTAATAAATCTAACATTTCTTAAATTAGTTTCTTTCTATATTTAAGAGATGTCACTTCATGTTTACAATTTTTTTAATTTTTGAATTATCAAGTAACTTTAAAACTTGTTTTTATCCATTTTTTATATTTGAATACTTGATATTTTAAAAGTGAAAGTATATTCTTATGATTTTCTTACCATCATAACATTGTATGAACATTAAATTTGAAGTCATTTATACGTAATTTGAAATGAATGCATGAATGAGTCATGGATTAGACGAAAAAGTAGGTAGCAGAAGTAGATCCACTATCCATGCCAGATGTGTGGTTACTGTCTCCGAGTGTTGGGGGAATTGTTGGTTAAAATGAGTTACTGTCTCTGGGACTATCCATGACAGTGGAAAATACTACCAAGTGACCAAAATGACGATCGATAACGATGCCATCAACGACTGGCTTCCTGTCACTGCCTCAAGAAATGCCAAATGGTGGTACTCAGCCTTCCACAACCTCACCGCCATGGTTGGTGCCGGTGTCCTCACCCTTCCTTATGCCATGTCTATGATGGGCTGGTACACCCCATAACTTTACTTTTCATCAGATACGACTGTAAGAAAAGTTATATATATCATATGATTAATTTGCTCTTGTTTTTGATGCAAATGGATTGAAACAACAGGGGTGCAGGGAGTGTTATTCTGATCTTGTCATGGGTCATCACCTTGTTTACCCTATGGCAAATGGTTGAGATGCACGAAATGGTGCCTGGTGTGAGATTCGATAGGTATCACGAGCTAGGGCAGCAAGCCTTTGGTGAGAAGCTGGGTCTCTATATCGTGGTTCCTCAGCAGCTACTTGTTGAAGTTGGCACGTGCATTGTGTATATGGTCACAGGAGGCACCTCACTGAAGAAGTTTCATGAAACCGTTTGCCCCTCCTGCCAAAGCATTAGGAGCTCCTATTGGATCATCATCTTTGGTTCTGTGAACTTGGCTCTCTCTCTTTGCCCCAACTTCAACTCTATTTCTGCAGTCTCTTTGGCCGCAGCCGTCATGTCTATCTCGTAATCAAACTCCCTCTCTCATTTTATGCTTATAAAGTAGTAATAATATTCACCCTTTGCTAATTGTTGTAATGTGTGCATGAAGCTACTCAACCATTGCATGGGTGGCTTCCCTTAAGAGGGGCACTATACCGAACGTGGACTATAGCTACAAAGCTCGCAGCACTACCGATGCTGTGTTCAACTTCATGACTGCTATGGGAGACGTGGCATTCTCTTATGCAGGTCACAACGTGGTCATGGAAATCCAAGCAACAATACCTTCTACGCCTGAGAATCCTTCCAAGAAAGCAATGTGGAAAGGAGTCATAGTTGCATACTTGGGAGTTGGCTTTTGCTACTTTCCTGTGGCCTTCATTGGATACTATGTATTTGGAAACGCTGTGGACGATAATATCCTCATCACACTAGAGAAACCTACTTGGCTTATTGCAGCAGCTAACATGTTTGTTATTGTCCATGTTGTTGGAGGCTACCAGGTAAGTTTCAATACGTACGTAACTGGGTAAATAAACCTAGTTCAAAAAGCTAGTTTCATAACAAAAAGTATTTGGAAGACCTTCTTTATACAGATTTTCCATTCTTTCAAAATCAAACATTCAAAACCCAAATAGCTCAAAGATAATGTTATAATTTGCAAACAATAGGTATTCTCAATGCCAGTGTTTGATATGATGGAAACCGTTTTGGTCAAGCGATTGAAATTTCCTCCTACTTTTACACTACGCTTTGTTGCTCGCACTATATTTGTAGGTACGTATATGTGAGATACTTACCAAATTTATCTTTAATTAGTTTGAGTTATTATAATTGTAGATAAATACAGATAGATATTTTATAACTATCCTTGTTATTTCAGTGTTGACCATGTTCATTGGCATATGCATCCCCTTCTTCGGCTCTCTTCTAGGATTTCTAGGAGGGTTTGCCTTTGCCCCAACATCTTACTTTGTAAGTAAAACCATGCAAGATGTTCTTCATGGTTTTTCTTTTTCCTTTTTTTTTTGATTTAATTACCAAGGAAATGTGGTAGATTATCTATAGATCATATATTGATTATATCCTTATTGCAGCTACCCTGTATCATATGGCTTAGACTCCACAAACCAAAGAGATTTAACTTGTCTTGGATAGTCAATTGGGTATGTGAACTGAGATTGTGAAAATTTCTTATTAGATATTCTCGTCGTGTGTAGTAATTTATTGACACTAACTTTTGTTATTTATATTGCAGACATGCATCGTGCTTGGGGTTCTATTGATGACACTGGCTCCAATTGGTTCATTAAGAAAAATCATTATTTCAGCTGAGCACTACAAGTTCTTTTCATAAATTGCTTAGAACATCATTTATTAGACAATAGTTAGCATGAACAGTCATTATTTCAGCTTAGCACTACAAGTTTTCTTTTCATGAATTGCTTAGAACAATCTATTTTTTAGGCAATAGTTAGCCTAGATTCTAGTCCGTTTCAAAATTGGAAATTCAGATCTACTCATAGCCAGTAATTTACAATATTTGCGAGGTTTTAGATGTTTCCTTTTCTCCTTGACTTGTAATGTTTTGTTAGGATTCTTTGAACTCTTCTATTTCATTTGTCTATGCGTGGCTGGGTTCTATAATTTATGTATTGCAATTTAAAATTACAATTCATCCTATCACCCGAAGGACTTACATTAAAATAGTTATGTTAACGTTGCAACAGGAGTCATGACAACATGGTAAAAAAAATGTGCATCATAATTTGTTAAGAAAAAATAGTAAAGTTACTCAATAAAATGATTTTTGAAATTAAAGTCGATTAAGAAAATCTATGAAATTTTTAATTAGTACTTTTATAGTGAAGTGAGTCCGAGACTAACATATAATAAATAAATTTACAAAATTAATATATGATAAATAATGAATATTGAATTTATCTGGAAGATATCAAGAGGGAAACCACAATATTTTAATATTTGTAGAAATTTGAAAATTCTAATATATATATATATATATATATATATATATATATATATATATATATATTAAGATTTGTTAATCTCTCCCTCTCTATGTAATGAATGCAATAATGTTTATAAATGTTGAAAACCAATTTTGAACTTTTATAACGTGGTAAGTTTTTGTATTTATACAACTTAAATTTATAAAGGAAATGCGAACTTTAATAAAGAAGCAAAGCAAAAATATCAAGATAAATCAAGTAATTTTTCATTAAGAGTGTCAAAGATTACATTATCAACCTTTATTAGAATTACAAAAAACAAATCAATAGAAAATTTCTCACGCAACGATCATATCTAAACATCTATATTGGCAAAACCAAGACACCAGAGAAACTCGAGAACTAAGAAACATTCAAATATATTATTTTCTAAAAAGCTTTAGTATTTTTGTTATTTGTTCTTTTGGAGTTGATATCTATTATGGTTTTAATTTGTAAAGTTTGTAACGTAACTATATTGTTTATCCTATCTAAGAGAATTATTTTCCTTAGAAACACTTTTTATTTTATTTGTAATCAGAAGTGACATTTTAAAAGTACTTGAATTATTAATATTTGAAGAGATTAAGAAAGAATATGTTATTTGTATATTCATTATAATCAGAAATTAGTTTATATATTCGTTATAGCCAAGGTTTTTAGTAGTAGAAACTTTATTAATAAACCAACATAAGGATGTTGTTCATCACTACACACTCTTTATTAGGAAATTTAGTTTCCTACACAAAAAGATTGTATGGTCTATTCAATCCTCACTTCTAAATTCTGTTTATCCTTTAAATATTATTTAAAAACATGATAATATGTAACCAAATTAAAAGATTAACAGTATCATAAAAGAAAGAAATGAAAAAAATAAATGCGTCATAAGATTAGGAAGAAATATCAACGACATAGAAGAAAAGCAAGAATGAAAGAGGGAAAAGACTTAAAAAGGGGAACACTCAACATAAAAGTTTATAAAATTAGTTTTCAATTAAAAAAAACTTTCTAATGAGGAAACATTAATTTCTATCCTTCTTCAACATGTAGAAGAATGTTTCTTATAGAAATACTAATTTTAACTAATTTTCGAATATTTATTTGTTTCAATGTGTTTGACTTGTGTAAACTAAATCATATTTAAATATTTCACTGTGTAGGACTAAATTACGAGAAAAGGACTAATTTTTACTAGTTTTCAGACTTTTATTTATTTTAATGTGTCTGTCTAGTATAAGTCATGACTAAAACTATAAATATTATATTTGAACACCTTACGAAAAGAATAGAAAATCATATTCAATTTTGTCTCTCAACATGGGTCAAATTTGAAATATTTTTAGGTCAAAATAGTGATTAAAAAATGTAATATTTGTAATACCGGTTGAAATAGAAAGATCTTACTTGAACACGTCATGTACCTATGGAAAGAATAGAAAATAATATTCAATTTTGTCCCTCACAACTTAGGTCAAATTTGAAATATTTTTAGGTTAAAATAGTGATTAAAAAAAGATTTGTAACACTGGTTGAGATAGAAGGATCTTACTTGTCTATTTCTCAGCCTAAACTTAGAAAATTATCCCTTAGTAAATGGTAGGTTATAGCAAGGCTTATCTCACTTAGGATTAATTTAAATTTTTGTTAAACTTCTTGTGCTCATGACTTTACAAAACAATTATAGTTAAAATTTTAAATTTTAAATTCTTTCTTTATATTTGAAGTTTCAAACATTTCTTAATCTTTTTAAAGTTTTTATCATGTTCATTTTTCTTTTTGTTGTTTTAAAAATTTATATTTTAATATTTTAGTTTTCTATTTATTTATATTTTTGATTAGGAATTTCATTCAATATCTTTTTATATTTTTACTAATGATATGCAAGAAATTGGACGTTGATTAATGATATAAAAATAATGTGAACCAAAAAATAGAAGTTAAAATGTCAACAAAACATCTTCGTAAGAATATCTATCATATTTACAAAAGAAAAAAAAAACTCTTAAATTGATTTGTTACAGAAACTTTGTATTTTATTTTTTCAACTAAACTACATTCTTATTTATGAAATTTTTAAAAAATAAAGGTTTTCTTGAAATAAAATTAGGATCATTATGCAAATAAGAGTAAATTATACCTAGACATATATCTTTTTAGTGAATTCCATCATACTCGTTATTATTTAATTTTATAAAAAAATTTACATACAGTTAGAAAATATGAAATAATTTATTTTAGAATTTGATCCGATGTTATAAGATTTTTTTTTTTTTCCGAAAAGCTAGATGAAAAAAAAGTGAGAGAAAGGTTTGTGAAAAAAAAAATCCTTCGAATCAACAGGTCCATTGAGCCAGCAAAAAACTATGAAAAGAAGAAAAATTGTACTTTTAAAGCAACACATATACCATCATATTTTCAGATAACTATATTCTTTATGTTATTCTTACTTTAAACATAGAGTTTGAAAATATTATGTTATAAATCCTATGATTAAATTCATATATATATATATATATATATATATTTGTATTATTTATTTTTTCTTTCATTATGCATTAGTCTTGTTTATAAATTTATAATTATGTCATTTAATTTATCTCAAATTACACATTCTTCATTTATTAATTTATAGTTATGCATTTAGTTTATCTCCAATCCAATTTATTAATTTATAATTATATTATTTAATTTATCTTAAGAGTTACACGTTAGTCTTCTTTATTAAATTTATATTTATGTCATTTAATTTATATTTAGTTAGGCCTAAAGTCATTTTTACTTTTTGTCATTTAATTTAATTTATCTTTAGTTATGCATTAGTTTTTTTTATTGAATTTATGATTATATTATTTAATTTACCTCTAATTGTGTATAGGTCTTCTGTATTAAATTTATGATTATTTAAATTTAGATCATACAAGATAGTAATCTTTTTCTGAGTTCTTTACCAATAATCTTTTCTTAGAAAAGAAACAAAGTTCTGACATAAAATAAAACTAAAGTTTTCATAATAGGTTGATTGTGGGAACAATGTACAACCCTATCAACAAATCTTTCTTTTGGAGCCCTTTTGAGTCTCTGTGAGATTATTTTCATATCTCACTAAGTACACCCGGTCATCCCATGGGTCAAGCAAATGAAGCCTCTATCTATTAGAGAAAAAGTCCAATAACCTATAATTTTGATTAAGTGCTTAAACCAATAAATCATGAAATTGCATCTGACAAACGCTAAAGGAAGAAGAGTAAATCATGCAAGTGTTTCATCTAACAAACGATAAGAGCACAAAGCAAACTAGTCATTCCATCTGATAGAAGTTAAATGATGATCAAACGATAAGTACAATCAAAGACTATAAGTTCACATGAACTTAAAGAATATTCCTACAACTTAAGTCTATAAAATAGAAAATATTTTCACCGTCTATCATCAAAGAGATTCACGCCAAGTAAAAGCTTTATTTAAATACCTTTTGGGATTCGAGATAAATCTGCAATAACCGACAACTCTCCTTACACAAGCTACATTTGACTCTGGCTGAGCTATTTGTCTTGCACAATATGTGCTTTTACCATTGTTTGGTGTAAAAGGTTTTGCAGCTCAAGAAAATAAATATTGTCAACTACTAGAAAGATTGTGTGAAGAAGAGAAAAGTAATTAATGTTGCATGAAAAGAATTAAATGTTTATCAACGTTTAAACTTGTTAGACGAAGAAAGAAGAAGACAATAAAGTAAGTTCAAACCTACTCAACAGTCAGATGAGAGAATGCAACAACTACTTTCTTTGAGCAAATGCAAAGACATGTTTCAGAGAGAAAAAAAAAAAGAACAGTCACAATTTGCAAGTTCTAAAACTATACTAATTTTTCTATGTTCCTTAAAAGCTCGATAAGAATACTATTTGTGTTCATCCTAACAAACTATTGGAGAGAGTTTAAACCATTATATACGTTGAAAGACATTACCCTCTCTAATGAGTAAAAAATGTGATTTGATGATCACAAAGACATTGTATTGGTCTTGATCTAAGAGTGACTTGGTAAAAGAATAGTTGGGTTGACTTGTACAAGAATACTTGGGTTGATCTAAAAGTGACTTGGTAAAAGAATAGTTGGGTTGACTTGTACAAGAATACTTGGGTTGAGCTAAGAATGACTTTGTGAAATAGTACTTGGTTGAGTTAGAAGTGTCTTATGGAAAGAATACTTGAATGGGATTGTTAAGACTTTATTCGGCAAGTGTATCGAGTCACAAGTAATATAGTGAATTAAGTAAAGATGTCAATTCCTCAGGGAACAGTTCGGTTTTAGAATTTCAGCGTCACTACTCAATAAGCAAATTCAGTTTTAATGGGAGGTTTGGTTTAACTAACAAGTACTACGAACATGCAACTTAAGAATAAAGTTAATAAGCAGTAAAAATATTCTAAAACGATTGGAGAAACACCCTGGGATTGAACTCATCTAATCTTACTCATTCGTAACTTAAACAAATCGTGAAATATAAAAATGGTAACTATTCAGTTTTGATGCACATATAAAAATCACCCAGATTGATTCCTCAAATCTGAGATTCATAAGAAAACTTTCTAGATGCAGATTCCTCAGCGATCTAATCGGTTATCTAGCATTAAAAGAAGATGTTTTGCATACAATATGTCAGAACCCTATTCCTAGAATCCCAAATTATTGCGTATTTTCCTCTAGGCCATAAACTCAAAATCACTTTCCAGTAGCTTTCAAGAATTAAAAACAAGATCCTATAGATAATATAAAATCAAGCATGAAGAATGAGAGGAAAACCCCGAATCTGAATAACCCTGAATATTATAAATTACAATCTCAAGTACAAATGAGTTTCGAAAAGATTACATTCAATCCCAAGATATGAAGATTTAGCTACCCATGGTAGCCATTACAAACCAATGAAAAGAAGATTGCAACAAAAGAAGAGAATCTTGATTCTAGTCGTTTACCTCCGTCCTCTAGGTCTTTTTTTTTCTCGCAAAACCCTAAAAATCTCCTTTTAAACTTGGTTTTGGGCCTAGGTTAAGTGACTTTTATCTTGGGCTTTTTTCTATTTTAAATTTTTTATTTCTTTTCTTTATGAATCTTCCAATCTATCATTTTCTTCATTATTTTATACCTGAAATTTCACAATAATTGAGATTAAATAATTTCCTTTAACTCAAGACTCAAAACATAAATTTAAATCCAAAAACTCTAAAATTTGGAGTAATTACTATTTTAAATAACACTTAAACCCACAAGTACTTAATATTTCTCATGTATAAAAACACTCAAAATTGGTACTTATCAGGGATAAGCCAGAAACGGCTAGGAGCCAAAAAAGTACTTGAGTGTACTTCGTAGCGGTAATTTGCCTAATAGAACTTGACTAGTTGGTCAAGAACTAAATGTAGTCTATTGCAACAAACGAATTAGTATAAAATACTAAGTAATCATTCTTTCTTTGATTTCTTACATTGCATGTTATGCAGTATGTACTAACTAAAGGAAGAGGGGTTCTTTAAATTATTTTGTTATTAGTTCGTATGACCAAATTTAAACTCTATCGTTTGACTACGAAGTATTAAATAAAAATTGTGAAAAACAGCAAAATTTTAAAAACATAATTCAAGTATCCATTCTTGTATTCTTCTTGATATGTGTTTGTATGTGTGTTTGTGAATAAAACTTTTCTATCTGAGGTATGACATTCAAATACATCAAGAATGTTAACAAACATTTTATTTACAAAAGAAAATTTGACATTTCTCCAACAGACACAATGAAATATTGGATATTATTATCCAAAGAAGATTTTGTGCAGTTAGGTCTAACAAAGACTATACGGATGCAATTCTAGTCTAAGCAAACAACCATCAAACTAATAACACAAAGTGTATCTATTATTTGTCTAAGCAAACAACCATCAAACTAATAACACAAACGAAAACACTTATCTGTTCGTTCCATCAAACGAAGTTATAACATAACATGTAATTGTGTTTGAGGAGGTCTAACTTTGATAAATATTTATTTAAGATATTCATATTTTTTTATAATAATTATGTTTTAAATGTTAAACCAATAAACTTATATTTCAAAAGAAGACGTGACAAATTAATATTACAAAATATAAATACTTTCTAATTTTAGTTTTACAAATAAAAAAAATAGTGGTGTCCTCCAAAAATAGGCTTGAGCAAATAAAGAAATCATCTAACCATATTTTAAGAAATCTAAAAGAAATTTGGACATATAGTCTGTTTGGTTTGGATGAGAGGGTAATATTGAATAAATAAAGTTGGATAAAATAAATAATAACAATCGTGTTTGGAAAGAGAATACAATTTTGCGAGTATCCAATCCAACCCAAAAGTAATTTTTTAATATTTATAAATTTATAGGTAAGTTTTTGAATTTATTTTTTGTGTGATCATTTTTTTTATTCAAATTTTGTAGTAAAATATATAAAGTTATCGTCTATTATAAAAGTAATTATTAAATCAAACACATGATTTTTTTATTATTAATGATTCAATGTTTGTATTTCATTCATTTAAAAATAAAATAGAAGTTAAAAAACAAATGACCTAATATGTAAATAAGTCGTTCATATTAACTTCCAATGAAAATTATCCATTTTCGATTAACTTGACAAGTTAAATGATGGTATATAAATTTTGAAATATTAAATTTGAGTTATACTATATAATTTATGTTAAATCCAAATTCGACTAATCCTAAGGGAAATAGGGTTTGTCTTTAAAACCACATTTTCATTCTTACAGCCAATGTTTCAACCTCAAGTTTGTTAAGGTAACATCATTAAGGTCAATGACCACAAAGGTATTGTCCACTTTGAAGCTTGAAATTTCATCACGATTTTATCCTTAAACTGCTTTTCAAAGAATTAAGGAGGAAGGTATACACTTTGCTTGTATCCGCATGAGTATTGTTCATGCGGACTAAAGGACAAGGATGCACATTGTTTGTTCCATTCATTTGCACGAAAAAAAAAAATGATAGGGAAATGACTTAGGTAATAATATAATTATAAAATTTTAAAATAATCGTAATAATTAAAATCAATTCATAAAATAATAATATATAAAAATAATAATAAAATCAAATAATAATTATTATTATAAAATTACATAATAATAATAGTAATAAAATTAATAATAACAAAATTAAAAATAATAATAGTTAAAATAAATTTATAAAATAATAATAATAATAATAATATAAAGAATAATAATTTTTTTAAAATTTTAGTTTTATTTTATGAAAAAAATTCTACATTTCTTGATGTACTAATAGTTTTAGATTATTTGTAATTCTTTTTTAGTCAAATTCTTACCAAAATAATGTTTTAAGGAAAGATGGGTCCTAAGATCAATAACTTATCATCATTCACCTTAAATTCATTAAAAATACAAGAGTAAATAGTAATATCACATCCATCAAATCACTTATTTTTCACTGTCTTTTCCCTCATTTTCATCTGGTTTCACTTTCTTAAATCCATTCCTTGAAACAAACAAATCAATAATATTTCTATCTCAAGTCCATTGATATAACATATTTAGGATCAATCGTCGCATCCTAGAAAATGTGTTTAAATTGCTTTTGGCCTTAGCTCCTAAGTGATGTAAGATCGTTGGGAGTACATAAACAAGTCTCTTAGTCGAGGTCTAAGGAGAATGAAGGTCTTTTTGGAACCACTTCTCCATTCTCACTGACGATGTCAATTTTTCGACCTCAGGTCCACTAAAATAACACCACTAAGGTCAGTCCACTATATTCGAGCACTATATTTGAGGTATTGTCCACTTTGAATTAAGAACTCTATCACGATAGGCACCTTGAAAGTTAAGGGAGGAAGGTGTAATATTTCAACCTTAAGTGCGTTGAGACAACATTGTTAAGAATCAATTACCGACATTTGACATATTATACACTTTGAAGAAGTAGGAAGTTCCATCACAGTTTTTTCTTAAAAAGGCACCTTAAAGGGTTAAGGGATAAATGTGTATTTAAATTGTCAATGACTTAGATTCTTAAGTGAAGTGAGACTATTGAGTGTACCAACCTAGTCAAGGTCTAAGGGGAATGAGAGGTTGTCTTTGGAACCATTTTTTCATTTCCACATATGGCTAATATTTCAATCTCAAGTCCATTAAGATAACATCATTATCGCCAATCACCACATCTGATGTATTGTTCACTTTGAAACTTTGAGTTTTATCACGATTTTGTCCTTATAAGGTGTCTCAAAGAGTTAAGAGAGAGATGTGTAATGTTTCAATCTCAAATTTGTATAAATAATATTGGGTCAATCATCACTTTTGAAATATTGTTCGCTTTTGAACTTAGTGTGTCATAATCATTTTTTTCTTAAAAAGCACAATAGAGGATTAAGGAAAAAAAATATATTTAAATTGATTTTAGCTTCTACTCTTCAACAATATGAAATTATTAAACGTTTCAGAAAATATTTTAATTCTAGACAAGAAATATAGAAACCTAAATTTGGGTTAATTTTTTACCTCTTTGAATATTCTTTTAATCAAAACTAAATATTTATGTTTGTCTATTTATGTGTTCATTATTATGATTTTGTACGAAGTTTGATTTATAACCTTTGTTTATTATATTTATTTTTATTAAACATGCCTTTTTAATATGATGATATTAATTAAAATAATTTAAATATCTTAACAGGCACAATTTTCCTATTATATAAATTTATCACACTCTTATATCTAAGCTAATGACTTAATAACACTAGAAACTCAGAAAGATTAGGTAAAAATCCCCAACTTCTTAAGGCTCTTTGAGCCTCCAAATTAAACGAAGTAATTAAGTAAATGTTATAAATATTAATTAAAATTTATTACAATCTTAAAGAAGCACATTAAAAGTTTATGAAAAACACATCGTTCTACATTCCAATAAAAAATTAATTATTTTTTGCCGGATAAAATAAAATACATATTATTTACATAGCACAAGATTTTAACCGTGCGAAATATTTGTTATTTGTGTGCATAACCTATTCACTCGAACTCAGCCAACAGTACCCCCCTTTACCCGTCGACGACCCAGGAACCGTAGACCCAGAGTCCACCCTCCCATGGCCGATCACGATCACCCTCACCACCACCACCACCACCACCACCACCGCCCGCACCGCCTTTCAGTGCCACCGCGTACAGCCTCATTCGGCGGCACTCCGGGACCCTACCCCTCCTTCCGATACCCGTCATTATCTACTCCAACGCCCACCCCTTCGAAAAGCCGCCGCCAACCGTATTCTCTTCCCATCCCTAAAACGAAATCAAAATCCAGATCCTCCCTCTTCTTCCTCCTCTTCTTCTCCCTCCGCTCCCTCTACTCCCTCCTCCCCTTCCTCCGCTCCTCCCCCTCCTTCTCTCTCTTCCCCTTCTCCTTCCTTGTCTCCCTCCTCTCCTTCTCTCTCACCCTCACCTTCTCCCTCTTCTCCTCCTCCTCCTCCTCCTCCTCCAAAGACAACCCCTTTCTCCACCCCAAGCCCAAGCTCTCTCTTTTCTCCCTCCCCCACTCCCACCGGAGGATCCTAATCGCCAAATCCGTCCTCCTCGCCCTCGTCTTCCTCCTCCGCTTCCAAGCCCTCCGCTACTGCAGCACCGCCTCCATGATCCTCGCCGAACTCATGGGCTCCGTTGCGGCCCAGCCCAGAAACCCCCACCGGCCCAACCTCCGCGGCTTCCTCTCCCTCTCCCTTGGCCTCCTCATGCTCTCCTTCGGCTGGGACCGGGTCGAATGCTTCCCTTTCTCTCCCAGCTGCGTCTCTGGCAGGATTTGGCCTTTGTTTCTTCCTTTCGTGTCCGGCTTTCTCACTCGTTACCAGCTCGTTGATTCCGGAACCACGCTTAAACAGCTTGGCCACAAACGGGTTCGCTTAATTACTCTCTTTTTCACCACTGTTATTCTCTTTGTTCCCGCCGTATTTAGCTTCTTTGTGTTTGAGTCTGAAGAAGACAATGTCGCCTTTGGAAATCTGTTATGGCCTCTGGCCAACACTGTTGTTTTCGGTGTGCTGCTGAGTGAGAGTTACAGCGATGATGCCAACGATGATGATGGTTCGGTGAGTTTGAAAGACTCTCAGAGGGAGTTTCTGGTCACTTTCGTGTGTACCCTGGTCTTGGAACTTTTTTACTTCCCTGAACTTTCCCTCTGGGGTTTGTTGCTCTGTGGACTATTGCTCTATATGGGTGTTAGAGACTTGGATCCTTTTCATTCCAATGAAGAGGAGTTTTTTAGTGACGTGATTATGAAGCCTATTAGACATGTTTTGAGTGAGAGGAAGTCAAGGAAAATCGCTCTTTTTCTTCTGATCAATGCTGGGTATATGGTTGTGGAATTTTGTGTTGGTTTTATGAGCAATAGTCTTGGGCTGATATCTGATGCATGTCACATGTTGTTTGATTGTGCTGCTTTGGCCATTGGGTTATATGCCTCGTATATATCTCGTTTGCCTGCGAATAATCACTATAACTATGGGAGAGGAAGATTTGAGGTTCTATCAGGGTATACTAATGCTGTGTTTCTAGTTCTTGTGGGGGCACTCATAGTGGTGGAGTCCTTTGAGAGGATATTGGATCCCCAAGAGATATCAACTAATAGCTTGTTGGTTGTCTCTATAGGAGGGTTTCTAGTCAATGTCATCGGCTTGATATTCTTTCACGAGGAGCATCATCACGCCCATGGCCATGGATTGTCTGGATCAACATGCTCCCATTCACACTCACACTCACACCCAGAGTTACATAATCACCATCACACCCACCACCATCATGATCATTGCCACTCTCACGAAACAACACATGTAAGCCATAATAAGTTTATATCCATTCACAGTGATCATGACCATTCATGCTCTAGTGATCATGGCGATCATCATAATCATAACCACTATAGTCATGAGAGTAAGCATCATGGTGGGTGTCACGATCATGAAGACAATCACAGTATTCAGAGCTTTAAGCATCATGAAGCTGCTCATTGCCATGGCCATGGTGAACGTCATGCTCAAACTGGAGACTCTTGTCATGAAGAAGCTCCACTTGTCCACAAAGAGCACGGCCATCGCCATATTGATCACAACATGGAAGGGATATTCTTGCATGTTCTTGCTGACACCTTGGGAAGTGTTGGTGTGGTTATATCTACACTGTTAATTAAGTACAAGGGATGGCTTATTGCTGATCCTGCCTGCTCAATTTTTATTTCTATTTTAATTGTATCCTCCGTGATACCTTTACTAAAAAATTCAGCAGAAGTTTTACTCCAAAGAGTGCCAAGGGTGCAAGAGCATGAGTTGAAGGATGCCTTATCTAACGTTTTGAAGATAAAAGGTGTTTATGGCATTCAGAAGTTTCATTCCTGGAGCTTCACAAACACAGATGTAGTTGGTACTATGCATCTTCACTTGTCAACAGATACAGACAAGACATCCGCCAAGTCTCAGGTTTTGCATCTGTTACATAATGCTGGAATCAAGGATGTAACCTTGCAGGTGGAGTGTGTTGGATAGTTTCTTTCAAAATAGTTGTTGCCAGTGAAGGTTGTCCAAGGATTACCCTAACATACATTGTTTGGAACAGAGAAACAAATTTCGTGACTATTTTCATACCAATGCTTCAGAACTTTACCACATCAACACCAGTCTATTTTAATTTGGGGAAGGATAATGATTATTTAAATTCATGAAGGGTGATGATTTTTGTTTTGGATCTGTCAGGATCTCACTACTAGCAAAGTTGTCACTTATTTAGGACACAGCAATGTAAAGACACAAGCATAGCTGGTAGATTAATAAACAACTGTTAATGTTACACACTTCTATCCTGTACTGTCTTTTTAACAATTCTTGACTTTACTATGGATGTAAATTAATACCTCAAACAAATACTAATGTTATACATCAATATCATCTTCCAATCAAGCTTAAGACAATCATACCTTGCTGCAATTAAGCCATCTTATCTTTCGAAATCCACGAAACATACAGATTCACAAAGCATGAGGGTTTTGATTACCTTTTCCTCTCTGCCACCAAAGCAACCCAATCCTTCTTAGGAATTGCGTTAAGTTTTGATTTCCCCTTTTTACCATTTGATTGCATTCACGTTGCAATCCTTATTGAACTGAAATTCACGTTACAATGTCTTTGATCTTTCCGTAGAATGTGTTTGCAATACTTCTACGGTTTAACGTTACATGATCGACGTTGGTTCTATCGACGATGATATTGAATTCGCCTAGGGTTTTTACTTGGGTTTAATTTCATTTAATTAAATTAACTTTTTATGATTTTCTGCATACAGTATTCAGGGCACCAATTATCTTAAACTGTCTTGTATAGTTCTGTAAGGAGTCAAGAACGCACGGATGCTTGATGCTCTTATGCTAATTTCTAATTCCAAACTGCTAAATATGATTAGGATACTGTGATCATAAATTATATTTGTTGTGATCATATTTGTTAAACCTGTGGTTGGTTTTATCAAGTGTTACAAGAACCAACTTACTATTGACCATTTGGTGATATCATTGAATCAGAATTAAACTGGATTAAGGACGTTCCTTCCTACCTCTTAAGCCAACACACTCGAAATCTAAAACTACATTTGAGATTACTCTTTCCAAAATAAAGTAGTGTTTGAATATTTTGTGGTGCAAGAAGCTGTGATTCCAAATTAAACCGGAAAATTTTGTTCTAGGTCGACTTGACATGCAAGCCCATTTTCATTTGTTCAGTCACTGCAGTTGTGCACTTTCAACTCTAAAGACTGACTGACCTAGTGTGGTCAGATCTCGTGTAAAAGACTTGCTGCATGATTCCGGTAGTCCTAAGAGGCTCTAAACTTACATTCTAGAAACACATTGAATCCAAATCTCATTCTAGACTGAAATAAGCAACTAGAATACTGTACCTAAAGAAAAGACAACACCAAACACCCTCTCCCGTGGGAGAAAGAAAGAATCTTGGGCAATCAGCATTATTCAAATATCAAACAGTTATTCCGAAATGAACACAAGCATCTCGTCGTTAAGGGAAGATAATGCCTCAAAATGATAAATTGCATGAAATGTAAAATGTAATGTGATCATAAGAGTCACCAGCAATATGCCAAATTCATCTCAAGAAGCAACCTGTTAAAAAGCTAAACTCAACTTCTACCACAAGTCACCAGGTAGCTCTACCATAGATCAGTATAGAACAAACTATCACCGTACGACAGAAGTTGAAATTCTGTGACCTACTACGAATTTTGATGTATATCTTC
>Ga0209489_101012_pt1 | contig 56931 bp, 19 predicted proteins | sample SiratrowhiteBW_FD_187527 | JGI IMG/M metagenome (GOLD analysis project Ga0209489, IMG submission 187527) | Root nodule microbial communities of legume samples collected from California, USA - Siratro white BW (SPAdes) (version 2) | ecosystem: Host-associated > Plants > Roots > Nodule | place... | reverse complement strand
TTATATTTTTCTTTTTTTTTTTTTTTTGTATTTTTACGTTCTTCTGTTAAATGGTTATCAAGTTGGTAGAAACATTTTCATCAACTTTTTTTTTTTTTTCACTTGAGTTTTTAGGCTATTGATGACTAAGAATGCATCCATCTTATCCTTAGAAGAGCTTTGACTTCATGTAAACACCAAACTTATGTGGCTTTGGAAAAAATTATCAAGATATCTTACTTTGGACATTAAATATTCTAGTAAAAATAAAGTAAAGCATTTTTATATAAGTTATTAAGAATGATTAACTTGTGTGTTGAGTTGTTCATTTGATCGTGACAAGGTTATTTGACTACTAAAAGAAAGACCACTAATGAATAATACTTTAATACTTAAGTGAAAAAGATAAGAGTAAAAAAAAATATATAATAAATTTAAAAAATAGATACTTTTAGAAATTAAGTTCTATTATAAATTTTAAAATATTGTTACAATTATGATAAAAAAAATAAACAATAACTTTTTTTTATTTGTTGTCATTCATATTAAGAATAATATTAAATTATGATATTATTATTCAGTTTGTCTATAGTTAACTAAACTTGTAAAATAGTTGTAAAATAGTTTAAATTATTGTAATTTCTTAGAAAAATATGCGCATTCTTAAGGAAAAGTAAAAGAAAGTATCTGAAAATATGTTGAATAGTTAATAATATATTTTATTATTCTATATAAGAATTGTATACATTAACTTAAATTCATAATTTATTTTAAAATATATAATTTTGCATCAATTAATAGTGCATGTACCCACTAATTCCTTTGCAAATGATTAAATATTATATATTTTTAATTTATATTTTTAAGTAAATTATTTTTATTTAACCTAGTTTATATTAGTTAATTAACTTTATACCACTAAGATCATATATGAATAAGAGTTAAACATTCTGGTAAATATTTAGATGAGAGTTGCGTAACCAGTGTGGTCTTATTTTGCCTTTGAAGGAGGATTATCTTTTATATTAGAGTGTTTGTATTAGGGAAAGGATTTGAGGGAGTAGATTTGAGTTGATTTGAGATAAAAGTGTGTAGAAAGTTAAATTGTTTGGATTAAGAGAAATAGTACGATTTCAGAAGAAAATTTGTGAATGATGTAATAGATATAATAAATATTTTAATATTTTTAATATATAAATTATAAAATTATAAATTGATTATTATAATTAAAAATAAAATATAATTAAAAATATTTTAATATAATTTTATTATTTTCATTATTATAATTATTATTTATCATTTTATAATTTTTATTATTATAATTATTATTTTTAATATTTTAATATTTTCATTTTTTATATATTAATATTATTAATAATTATCTTATATTATTATTATTTTATAAAATTAATATTAATATTTTTTAAGTTATTATATTATTATTATTATTTTATAATTTAATTAAATTTATTATTATTTTATTAGGTACTGTATAATTTCTTCGTAAATCTTAGTTATCAGTGAAGAAAAAATTTTCACTCTTATATTTCTCGATTTTGATAATAAATTACTATTTTATTTGTTGAAATTTGCACTTTTTGCATTTCATTCTTCTTGCACATATGCAAACACACTCTTAAAGATATAGACATGTGATATGTATAAAAAGATTAATTAAATTAAATTTCTAACTAATTTGATCATTCAGAAAATAGTCCTTCCAATCTCATAATAGTTTCAATTTTCATTATTTACACTTTATATAGTAAATTTCACTAACGTTGACAAATGACAAATAGTATATGATGTAATTAGTACTAAAGTATAAACATAATATATATATATATATATATAGTAAATTTCACTCTCTAATTCTTCAATCTAAAATTTTCATGTTTTTTATTTATTTTTTTTATCTCAACTCATCTTTTGTCTTTCCCAAAGATTTCTGTTACCTTTGTCCCACTCTTCGTGCAGCTCTCGTAGATCTTGGCCCAGTCTACAGTGTAGTCTTCCTTTTTATCCTCCGGCATCACTTTTTATTTGCGCAATCGATGTAGGGTTTTGATGGAGTGAATATTCACCACCTCGGGTTTTCTCTTATTTAGTTATTTGTCTTAAAGTTGTAACCATTATGCTCCTATTTCGAAGTTTGGAATGTCAGAGTTAGAAACTCCCTTATAGAAATGACAGAACTCAAGGGTACATAGGCGTTGAGGCTAAATATCGATTCTTTTTTCTTGACCAAGTTTCCTAATAGAACCATAGAACACGAGAGTTTGAAACCCCTAATTATGATTCTGTTTGAGCCTATCCCATACTAACTTGCACTCTATTTTACTAAGAAATATTTTTCTTCTCTAACTCGCAGGTCTCAATGCAGTAGTTTAGATTCCATTGAGTTTCTAACATTTGGTAATTAGTTTCGTGTTTGTTCCTTAGATGTTATATGTTGCTTTGTTTTTTACTTTTGGCTGGTTTATCCCTGACTCTTTTTTTCGTTTTGTGTTTTTACTTGCTTGGTGGTCGTCATTACCATAGATTCCATGTCAGGCCTTTGTTCTCATGATGATTTTAGCTAGGGTTTTGCAAAAAAAACATCAGTTCAAAAAAAAACCGAACTGTTTCAAAGTTGAATCTAAGTGAACTTATTTAAAACTAAATTGGTTCTAAACAAAATTGACCTCATTCAATTTTTTTATTTCTATTTAATATGAAACTTAAACTAATATTTGAATATCTATAATATTACTGGATAAAAAAATTTAAAAAAAAATACTAAAAGATTTCAAACAATAAGACAAGAGTCATATTCATATAATAAAATAACGTCGTCTTTAATTTAAAATCTTAAAATATTAAATTTGTAAGTCTTCTTTTTTATATATTACTTTAACTTTTTTATTTTTATTCAATGTGACTTTTACTAATATATAGATATTAACATTTTTTTGTCTCCTGTCATATATACACAAGACTGTACTATTAGAGATGAATATTTAAACATTTTATGATTTTTTTCTACTGCAGAATATATTAATTAAAATAAATCCAAAGTTTATTTTTCCTAAGTGCAAAATGTATCATAAAAATCCAAGAATAAAAGCATGTCATTCAAAACCTTTATTATTTCCGTGCATTATTACATTTACCTTATAGTCATTTATATCATACAAATCAACGGAGACAATTGATTTTAGAGACAGAATATGTGGGTCTCTATGTTAGATTTTCTTACAGCCAGACTTACCTGTGAAAAAAATAAAATATGTTAATCAGTGTTCTAAAAGCTCTAAAGCATAAACAATGACATTGATTTAAGAATCAAAAGTATTTAAGGAAATGTGACAATATACACTTTCGTGCATTGATTAGGAAGATGTTGTTAAGAATTAGGATTTGTACTTTAATGAGGTGGTTGAACTCACAAAACTGAATGACATACACTGTTGACGACAACATTGATTAACCACGCTGGTGACGTTATATTGATCCTTAACCATCAGAATTGAATCCATGATCTATCACAGTCATAATATCGCATGAGTTTTCTCTTGAAAGGTATATATGATGGAGGCATGTAAAGCGTAAGAAAGATCTTTGACCCTCCATTAATTTGTACGACCTATGGGCCATATTGTAAAAGGCATAATGTCGCCCACCTAGTGAGGTCACTTTTTGTATTTACCTTACAATTATTGTACATGTAATTGCATAAGCAAAGTGGTCCATGGAAGCATGATGTTTTCTATATTCTTGTTAAAAAGAGATGGGCTTCAGGTGAGGGAGTCCCCTACCTACCAAACCCCAATCCAAACCATAAGTTATCAATCCCTCTAAGAAAAAAGGACAGTGATTTTGTCTTTCGTTATCATCCACCTGATAAAATATCAAAATTTTCTGGTGTCTGTCCGTAGTCGTCTTCTGATCCTTTCCTCTATAGGGTCCTTCCGATGGGTATAGATATGGCATCTCCTGTCATCGCTAGTTCTCTATGTTTCTATATATTTTGTCATTTTAATTCCCCAATTTCCATGTACGGAATCAAAATGAGGTCAAAATTCACCCACGTTTACGCACTATCCCTTTGAATTCAGATTGAAATATCATCGTCGACAGTTTGTTATAAAATTAATCTTCTTAAGATTTATGAATAAGAATAAGATAATAAAACTTGATTCCGGATAATATTAATTTACACTATATATAAGTAAAGATAATAGATTATCAAAGTTTATTTGAAAGAGGTTTGGTGGAAATGTACATGTCTCAGATTAATTCTTATTTTACAGATTGATTTTGTAAAAACAAGTTAGACTTAAAATTATTTATTAATATAAATAATAAGTTAATTTATAAAACTTTTCAATTAGTTTTATCTAGTAAGTTACCAACAAAATTTCATTTGTTTTAATATTATTATTATTATTATAATAATAATAAAAATGTATTCTGAGGATATTTTTACCTGAAATGAGAATTCAGACTGTGTATAGCTTTTCCGACAAATTCTACTCTTCATTGTAAACAATTGCTGAGATTTATTGTGTGTCTTGATAAAAGTTAAAGCTTTTGAGGAGAGGGAAGAAAGGCATAAGAAGAAAAAATAGTTAACCCATCAAACTTATATTTATCTCAACTTATATTTCTCACAAACCCTAAAGTATAGATACCAAAACTGTTCAATAAAAATAAATAAATATTTATTCAATAAAAATAAATAAATATATATAAAATGTCTTATAAAATATATAAAATTTCTATGTGCTATGATATGGAGTGGAGAGAGTAATAAATATAAGAAGTGAGATGTGATGAAAAAGAAAGATAGGAAGTCAGGAAAAAAAAGAAAAGCAAAAAGTAAGTATACAATATGATATTCTATTGTCTTTATTTAGATGTAGGTACAGTTCTCAAAACGGATTTGACTACAGGACATATGCATTAGGCAAGGCTTCAAAAATAGTGACCTAGATATAAATAGTTTTTTTTTTTTTTTTTACTTGAGCCGTTTGACTTTTTAAGGTGGGATTAACCATGAGCGAATAGACTAGTCCGTTTAAGAGATGCTCTTGCTAAATAGATTGTTAAACATGATCTTTTATTTAACTATATTAAGTATGAAAGAGTTTATTTAACTATATTGAATATGAGAGAGTTTGAAAGGTAAATAAAGTGTTAAATCCACTAGTAGAAAAATGACATTTAAAGGCAGGATATCATCGTGGTTAAAAATGAACCGCATTTAAAAATAACGCGGTGGCATTTTTGAAATTAAATAAGACTATACCAGCGCGGTTCAGGCAAAAACCGCGATAATAGGCCACAATTAATTTATTTTTGAAAACTGGAAGGAGATACAAACGCGGTTGTTCCAAGAACCGCGTTTGTATCTGCAAAACAATTTTTAGATTATTTTGCAGGAGGATACAAACGCGGTTGCCACTAACAACCGCGTTTGTATGTCTTGTTTTAGGGCAGAAACAAATTCCCTCCCTCTGTTTTCGTCTTCGTCTTACTTTCGCCTTCGCTGCTGCTGCTTCTGCTCTTCGCCTTTGCCTTCGCCTTCGTTTTCGTCTTCCTCTTCCTCTTCCTCAAGTGCATTGTCTTCCTCTCCCTCTCATTGTCCTCGCATTGCCTTTCCCTCTTCCTTGCCTTTCAACCAACCTCTCTCTCGTCTCTCTCTCTCTCTCTCCGTTGTTTCGCTTTTGCGGCCACCACCACCACGTGGAGGTTCTTTCGCAGCTTCCACTACCACCACTCAGACCCCACCACCACGTCTCTCTTTCTCTTTGACATTTTCTTCTTCTACCGCCGCGACGCACACCACCATTGAAAGCTATCTCTTTCTCTAGCTTTATCCAATTTTTTTTCTGTTTAACTTGATTTTATATTTTTAGGTCTCTACCATTGTTGTGTAGACTCTTCTCCACCATAGTGGTGCACACGCTGCCATTGTCTCTAATTTTCACGTTCGTCCACTCAATATTTTTATTTAATTAATTTACTTTGTTGGTGCTTTATATTAGTTTGTACACTAGGATGATGTTAGTTTATAATGACGTGTTTATAGATGCAGATCCAGTTGAACACAAGTACATAGAAGATATTCGGACAGAATGGGCAACTTACTTCATTGAGAAGAGAAATGAAATCTTATAGTAAACTTGGAGTAAGTTGTAATATATTGTAATAGCTTTCTAGTATAATATATAGTAATATTTGTCTAAGTTGTAGTAAATTGTAACAACTTTCTACTTTATGTTTATAATGTTTGTGTCATTACTTAGAATTCTTCTGTTTGTGGAAACTTGAAATTTGAATTGAGAATTTGTTGTATTGGAGATATAGATTTTGAATTGAGAATTTGTTGATTTTGGATTTCCATTTTTTGTTGTATTTTGTCATTGGGCAGCAGCGAATAGCTGCTACCAATTTTTAAAAAAAACTGCACATACCAGTGCGGTTCCTTCTACAACCGCGCTGGTATGTGCAGTTTTGGTGTATTTATAAAACCTTCTGTGCCATTTTTCAACGCGGTTTCTGAAGAACCGCGGTGGTATGTTATACTTTCCATCGCGGTTGTACAACCGCGTTTGTATCTTCAGTACTTTTTATCGCGGCTGAATCAAACGCGATTGTACAACCGCGCTTGTAAGCCTTATACAACCGCGATTAATTACCTTTTTTCTACTAGTGCACTTTAATGCTCTTGGCCAGGAATACCATTTTTTTAAGACGATATTGGAGAAATTGAGAAGCAAGTGGGAGAGTCTTCCATACAAAAATGAAAATGTGAAAAAATGTCAAATTTGGTGTTTCTATGTCAAAAGACGACATCGAAGAACTCTCATCTCATGTAACTTGCACTTACAACACCATAATACTATAATTGTTGCAGTTCATAAAGGTGGTGGAAAAGAAAACTTCAATTGATGTTGAGTTGGTTGAAATATTGTCACATGATAAACTAAGTTTGACTTATTGGAAATCTTTTAACACAAATGACAAGAATATGGTACATGACTTCATAGAATTCTAATAGATTTAGATTTTCAATTCAAAACAAAACACAATTTTTAAAAATATTTAAAGAAAAAAAAGATATTTAACCCTTAAAATAATAAATCTATACAAAATGTATAAATTTAAAATTGGTTAATATCTCGTTTCATGTGAATAACATATTGAGGTAAAAATTATCAAAATATTGACATTTGGAATGTAAGTTACAATGATGTTAATTAAAAATATTTGTTATCTTTTGCACATTTATTTTATTTGTTTATTTATGTGTATTCTTTATCAAAATAGTAACACTTTTCAAAGAAACCGTTTAAAAGAATAAAGTATCTATTAACTATAATAATTATAATAATAAAATTAATATTAATAATATTTTTATTTTTATAATAATAAAACTATTATTATGTTAAATCTTTTTTTATTTTTAGCAATAAATAATAATAATTATTATAAATAATTATATAATATATCAATTTTATTGTTATAATTATTATAACATATTTATTATAATACTTTTTATAAAGATTAAGTATGATTGATAGATCATTTTGTAATAATATATGAATTATAGTAATAAAATTGATATTAATAATAATGGTTATTAACTAGTATTATGATAATAAAACTGAAATAATATAAAGAATTGCTACTTTATTAATATTATAACATATTAACTAAAATACTAATTATAATATTATTGAATTATACTATTTAAATAATTATTATAAGGATATTAGTAATAATTATAACTGTTATTATAAAACTAATAGTAGATATTATTAGTGAATATTTATATTATTATAAGAATAATAATTTTATTGTATTAAATTATTATAATTAATATATAATTTAAAAAAATGTATTTGGAAAAAAATAATATTGTGACTTACACATAATATTAAGAAATAAATAAATAAACAAACAGACAAAGGTAAAAAGACAAAAGAATAAAAAGAGAGAATCAATAAAGATCATGGTAACTAATATGTCAAATGTCATCAAACTAATAGTCTATACTAAAAGATGCATCAAATTATGTTATTTCCAACATATATGGAAGTATCAACCATCAAAATACCATAATTGTTAGCTCTCATAATTTTGATAATGTCTAGACACTACAGTTTTAATGTTAAATACAAAACAATAATTAATGTTTAAGAAAATATTGATTAAATTAAAATTAAAAGATAATGTTTTACTTTTATTAAGATAATAATCATTTATCTTAAGTACATAATTTATTTTTTGAACCAAGACTCGCAAATAAATAATTATTTCATATAATAATAAATTATATTGATTAAATTTAATTTTTTCCAATCTTCCAATTAATCGATTATTTTAAATAATATTCTATAATGTTATAATAAAACTAAAATGTATGTTCTTACGAATAATTGATTAAAATTGTTTGTTCTTACAAATAATTAATTAAACATGAAGTAATCAATTGTTTTGTTTTAAAAGGATTCTTAAGTTACACTAAAAACATAATAATTAAATATAATAACATAATAATCAATTATAATTAAATATAATTAATTATCTCAGTGAGTAATTACAATATTTTTTCAACCTTCTTTTAGAAAGAAAATATTTTACTGTTTTTAATATACAATTTTTTTCCAATGTTTACAAAAGTTTTTAAGTTGTTTTTAAAGAAATAATTCTTAAAAAAATAATCTTCTACATTTAGAGCAATATTATTGCTCAAGATCATCAAATAACCTTAGAAGTATTATAAGTTTTTTGTTTATAATTCTCTTTGAGACACATTTGTCACTCTAAACAATATATTCCTTATCTTTGTAATTTTTTGTTGTGGTACATCAATGTAGTTTGATTGTAGGCATTTAAATGTTTTCAATACCTTGTATTTGTTCTTGGAAAGTGTTTCAAAAATTTTCTTAATTTTATTTTATTGTATTAGTTGCTTAAATGTTCTTGCAACTTAATCATTCAAAAATATAGTAAAATAATCTAACTAAGGTTTTTTTTTTTTTTTAATTCAACCAGTAACAAAATTTGTATATAACTTTATTTTCATCTTGCCTATATCATATTGATTTATCTTGTTCCATTGCAACATTTAAAATTACTGTAAATTTACCTTTTTGTCAAGGTTTAAGAAAGGGTTTATTTTTTATTTTAAAAAGAGGTAATTTCTTTTACCAATTCACATCTCTCTTCATTGTGATTTAGATTTATTTTCTTTATACTAATAAATGCTCGTCCCAACTAAAGGAAAACTTATTGCATTACACCATCGAAACTAAAAGAAGTAATTGGTATCCACCAACTTACTTGTATTTTCTAACATCCTAAAGCACACATTGGTAACCCCATACGAATGGCTAAATGCATCAAATCGTCCAAGGCAAAACAACTAAACAATATTGCATTTATTATCCAGTAATGCATTTTCCTTTCCATTGGTTCAACTTATCAAATTGGCATTACTTCCTGTTTTATTTATTCATATCTATCACAAATTCCAACTCTCTTGCATTCCAAAGCTACCAGATTATGATTCATTGTGAATGTCCTTTCTTTGTCATTGTTGTATCATATATAACTTCATTTATATCTATAGTATGTTTATACAAACACAAGCTAGAACAAAACATCATTTTATATAAGTTAAATAATTGAAGTAGTTGCCACTTTAATTCTGTAACACCTCACAAAATATAATTTCTATTTGATTAGTTAAGATAACATGTTCATACACTACATATTACAATAATCCCTAGTTAACAAGCATCAAAATACAAAATCATGCTAAACTGCCATTTTAAAACATGTTTACAAAATCATATACAAGTTTTTAAAAATAAAACACTATTCTTATAACTATCAGCATCACTCGCTCAAGTAATCCTCTACAGATTCATCTGCAACACCATCTGCTCCAGTGTCAAAAACACGATCATCACAAACAGATATGAAAACACAAGCACAACAAAATAAATGGTAAGTTAACCAATTTTAAGCAATTCTAAGTCATTAAATCAAATGTCAGGTTTAACACAATACAGTCATCTCAGGATCATCCATCTCAGTCAATTAAATGAAATCATTACAATAACAAGACACTGACACACTACATACTTGACTCTACTTCCGGAAGACTCATGCATTGAATAGACCCCAAGATATGTACCTGTCATACATCTCCAAACTGTGAATCCACACTGCCCCCACACAAATGAATCATCAATACAATCATGTATGACAGGGTTAGTCCCCATGAGACTTTTCTGACCAGCTATATTTCAAGCTGCAGTCACCCAGTTCAGACCTCTTTCGACTCTCACCACCTAGTAATGATCATCTATTTGATTCATATTACTAGTAAAGTCAGGATATCAATCGCTATTGATCAGATCCTTAGACAATGCACTACCTAATTAACCCAAACATAGGTGTTTTCTTTCGTGAAAACATTATGCCTAGACTTTTACCAACTTTATCAACACTTTTAACAATATCACATCACAATATAAATCTCATGCATTCACTCACTTTTCAATCTCAATCTCAACTTCAATCTCAACATATAAAGAAATCACTAAATCATCAATACAATTAAACTTAGATTATCAATTTATCTATTTTATTAAATTCATATATTGCATTACCAAAGAATGAAACCATCCAAAATAGAATGCCCCCGCCAAAAAAACAAAATTTTTTTGGGTTTAGCTTGAGAGAAAATTTCTCGCTTGAGCGAGAACCCTTCTCGCTTGAGCAAGATTAGTCTAAAGAGCATCCCAATTCCAGGGACATTTTCGCTTGGGCGAAATATATCTCGCTTGGGCGAAACTGGACTCGAGAGCACATCTCAAATCTTCAAGTAAACTCACTTGGGCGAGAATGCTTAGCTCGAGCGAGTTATGCAGAAAACAGAGAATTCACATATGAATCTAATAGTTCCTACTACCTCAAAGTTATCATGCATGTCTCAGATGATTAAAATAATAAGAATCAACATGTTTATACAATAAATGGTCTACCCTAACACATAATACCAACTCAACAAATCAACATCCCATTAAGTTCACACAACTATCTCATACATGCAACAATCAAATCAACATTAATCCAATAATTCAGACCTGTAGAAAACTTTACCAAATACAAATTGTATAACTACTACAATCACTAACTTTTCTATCCAAAGCTTAAATTTATAAACCAGACAAACACAGATTTTAGGTTAGCTTCCTTTACCTTAATCGCAGTGAAAGTTCTCTCTAACACTTCCAAAAGCTTAAGATCCTCAAAAACTCGAATCTGCACCAAAAGACCTCTAATCAACAATCAGACTAACACATTAGGAAACTGAGCTCACAGAGGCACAGTCTGATGGCTCATAGGCCACATGCAAGCTCAGTAAGCAGAGGAAAGCTCTAAGGGAAAGGGGCAGAAAATGAACTTACTCTAACGGAGGTTCCGATCGGATAAACTTGCTCTGTTCTTCGCCACGAGTCCAATGGTGGGCTCCGCTCGAGAAACTGATGAAAGACGGATGCGAGAGAAGTTAGAGGAAAGGAATGGGTAGAGATTTAGAGAGATGGTGGCTTAAGTGAAAATGAGACTTGACTACTAACTTTTTTTATAAATACTTATTTTCAATTTAATAATAAAATAATCAGATACTTATTCCACTTTTACCACTTCTACTATAATTTTCTAAGTTGTTACAAATTCCATGACTAGCAAAAGAGACTTGAAATATTATACCACAGAATAACAATTAAACAATTTTTCATATATTTATTTTCCCCATATCTCCAAAACCATGGTGTAGGACATGATGTTCCACTCCTCTCCTCTTGCTAAACAATATTATTAGGTATAATGAGCTGTAAAAGAAAATATTAAGGTCATAGAGCTACTATTGTGCTAATTTTCTCACATGTATTAGATTTCTCATTTTCGTAAATATAAGTTTAAATTTAATTCATCGTCAAAACTAATATAAGATAAAATTTACTCTTAATTATATATTTTCGACATAAAATCTCTAATATTCTTAAAAATTTATTTCTTGTAAATTAATTTTTATTGAAAATTTATTTAAGATTAATCTCCATTTTAATAGACAACTTTTGAGATATTGTTATACAACCTCATCCTATGGAATGTTAAGCATAATGTATTAAAAAATATAAAAAATAATAAATTTAATGATAGTATAAAATAATTTTTGTATAATAATTCAATGATAGGATCGAATTTTTAATGTTTTACGTGTTTGTATTATATTGAATTGATTATCTACAAAAATATAAGTGATCTGTTTGATTTATATAAATTTTAATTTAGTATAACTATTTTTTTCTAAATATAAGACATATAACCATTAATTTTCCACTCACTCTTTCATTCAATTTTAATTTCTTCCTATCCTTTTCATAGAAAAACTAGAAAAAATAAAGTAAATATGCTTTTTAAAAATTGTCTTTAATAACTTTTTAATTACTATATTTTAAAAAAATCTAAAAATATTTTTAAAATTTCAAAAAATACAATTACATAGACGTGTAAACGTCTGTATTTTTGCTAGTACAGTATTATATACGTTTAAATGTTTTTGTTTGTAATTTTTAAAATTTAAAAATATTTATCAAATGCATACTTTTTTTTTCCTGCAAACATGAGGAAGTATATTTGGTGTTTTGACAATTCCATAAATCGAGATATTTTATGGATGTAGGAATAAAAATAATAATAAAAACAGTTTGCATCCAATTAATTTCATCCTAGGGTGTCCTTTATGTAAATGACAAGTTAACTAGGGAAGGTCTTTCTAGTGGTGGTAATACTGATAGTCATTGTTGTACATTTTCATTTATTTATATACAAGTCCAAATGGCTTATGTACATTTCTAGTAATATTTTAATAGTTTTAAGCTGTAATATGTTATTAACATGGGCGTGGGGATTCTCTCACGTGGAATTTCAATCTAGATGGTTTAAGAGAGATGACATCTTTCTCTTTATTATAGTCAAATTATATTACAGTAAATATTTTAGAGAGTTCTGATCTCGTCCAATCGAAGTGTTATGCGAGAGAGAATATTCTTCCTTTTTTATATATATATATAGAGAGAGAGAGAGAGATATTAATAATTGTGATTTTTAAAGCATTTTAATAAATTCAAATATATATTGTGTTACTTTAGTTCAAAACAAGTCAAAAGTTGAAATCCCTATTGTCGGTGGTAATGTGAAATTGTAACTGAAATTCATACAGAGTAACTCGGTGTAGGTGGGACCAATTTTATGACCGACAAATAGCTTTAATATTTTTTTATTAATATTTCTGTTTATTATATTTAATATTTTGTCCATAGAGTATATTAAAAGATCTGTAAGAAATCTATGGAAAGATATAGCAGTATTGAGAAAGAATTATTATTTTTTTAAATGTCAAGTATGTATATGGTTTAAACCATATAGCTTATATAAGTTATGGTAACAAGTATTTTAAAAGATTATTGAAACCAGTAAAAATACAAAAGATATCACATTGGATTCGTATTTTTTATGACAATTAAAAAATAGTTAATATAATTAAATGAATGATTATTAGAATAAACAATAGTGAAGTACAAAAGTTATAATCATATCAAGAGCATAATATATATTATAAAATTATTTTCTTGTTCGGTCTTTCTACTAGATTGAGAAATATTTTTCTCGCTTATTAAAATATTTATTAATGTACAATATAATATGATTATAACATCATATCATATAATTAGTAAACATACGGTAGGTCTACTATTTAAAACTAACAATTAATTAATATCATTATGTAATTATATTATTTATATTCATCTTCATTACATCATATATATATATATATATATATATATATATATATATATATTAAATATCGAAATTTTTCTAAAAGATGTGAGTATTTTCTAAACTTATATATTAATACCTATCGATAACATTATAATAGATTGTTTTAAGGATGTCTTAGGACATGTCTTAAAGTATCTATTTATCAGTTTTTAACTACGTGACACCTCAGCCTACATAATCAGAATTACTAGTAAAATATGAGATCTCATTGAATTTTATATAGCATGTATCATACTAGACAAGTTGTAATGCATCAAGTACCATACATTTAATCAACAAATCTTAACAAACTATGGACACAAGTTCCTAGCTTTACTCGGGCTCACACATAAGAAATAGATTATAGGCACCAACACTTGATTCTACTCCGCGTTACATAAATTATCTCAAAGTATAAGCATATAACTATCTAATAATATTTAAATTCCATTTCCATTGAAGTCCACAAACATCCAACATATTTGATTTATTTATTTTTGCTTGAGCGACAATCTAATAGCGAAAATTTATCCATTGATTTTCTTTATTTTTGTTTGAGCTAAACATTTTCAATTAAGCTAAAATCTTTTAAAACATTTTTTGTTTGAGTGAAAATTACATAGTCTCGAGTCACAAAAGCATCCCAAGTTTTTGTTTTAACGAAAATTATACCATTTTGAGGCATCTCAACATTGTCATAATTTCACTAATAAAATAGGCACGAGACAAACCTTCTTATAGAGAAACACCATTTTCACCACTAAAAAACAAGTTTTCTTTCATCTTATCATCAACAAACAATTGAACGAATGACTTAAACATTTAAAGTTACGAAAAAAAAAAATTCAAACAAATATAACACATTCTAATTATTATGACAATTGCATATTATATATCCTAGTCATTATCTTTAATTGTTAATTTTTAATATAAATTTTGTTACTTTCTTTTCTCAAACAAAAATTAGTGACTTAAATCAACTTCCCTTTATCTAAAATTATATATAATATTATTTCACAAACAAAATTCAGTTAGAAAAATTTATATAATGTACAATTTTATCTTTAATTGTTAATTTCTAACCTATATTTTATTAATTTATTTTCTTAGACAAGAATATCGTGACTTAAATCAATTTTCCTTTATCTAAAATATAGGATAATATTATTCCACGAACAAAATTTAATTAGGAAAATCTGCATAATATAAAACTTTATATAAAGAAACTATTAAAGATAAGTAAACTTAGACTTACCCGTTTAAGAACAATTCTTTCTTTCTTTGTAATTTTTTTTTTATTTCTTTTAGATCTAAAAATCGACACAATTTTAGTTTTTTTACGTTATAAAAACTCAAAAAATCAAAGTAGAAGTAGAAAAATTTAATAAAATAACCTACTAAACTATTATTAATGAATGTTAAAAAGATACAGTGTAAAAGAAAATCTTATTTTATGTATGTTATACTCTGTCACATTTTATAATATAACAACTGTCAACGTATGCATTTCAATTTTATAAAGATATATATAAATTTTCCTTGAGAAGGGAAATGAAATTATATTATAATTACCGTGTCCAGCTAAAAGACTTTGTTGGGTAAATTATCGTCTTTTATCTAAATAGGAGTTAAATAAAATTGATAACATCGTTGCAAGATAGAAAAGAAATTGAAAACAAAAATAGAGAATAAAATTTTTCAAAATTTGTGTTTCTATTGATTTTGTATTTTAAATAATTATTTTATGTTATTTCTTAATTTATTCATTAAATTTTGTTGTTAATTTTATTTCACATACTTATGTTGGTATTAATTATTTTATCTTGAGGATGTATTGGATTTTAATTATGAATTAAACTATATAAAATTTATTTTTTCTTTTTTTATATATTAATATTTTACGACAGTCTACATTTCAAATTTGGATTGAACTTATTAAATTCTATCTCTCTCTCTCTCTCTCTCTCTCTCTCTCACACACATATATATATATATATATAATATTTTTTAAAATATAAATTAAATCAAGTAGGTCAACCTGTAATTTAATAATTTAACCATTGATTTATTGTTTTTATAGAATCAATGATCAAAGTTTATTTGTACTACAAATAATATTATTGTTTAGATCCACGATATTACATATGATTATCTCAGTCTCTGTTTCATCTCCTATACTCGACACTTATCTGTAATTTATTAATCAAGTGTGACGTCTATTGTATGTTTTTTTTTTCTCTAATGATTTAACAAGGTTGTATTCAATTAGTAATTTGGCCCAACAAAACTTTCGAATGTGTCAACTTTGATTAAATTATATTTTTGTAATTCACGTAATTGAATTGGGTAGACATTTTTTTAATACATCTAATCAAAATTAACAAATTCATAAATCTTAAATATGATGAACCACACTCAACTACATATAAGTATATAAAAATATTATTTGTTTAGTTATTTAATGATAAAAATAATTATACGTTTTATGGTATAAATATTGTTCATGTATTTCTTATAATTAATGTATCTACCTTATAAATATAACAAAATTATAAAAAAGTTATTTGAAGATATTATCTTCTTTTAAAACATTATTTTAAGGTCACTTTTTCTAAAAGGTGATTTTTTTTACATTATCCAATTTAATGACGATATTCAACCAAACAAATTTAATTAGATTAGAAAAAAAGTTAGATTAATTTTGATTCAACTTGGATTACTTACAGTTAGGTAAAATAAAAACGCAATAAAAATTATTATCATTATAAAAAAATTACATTAATTGTTTCAGTTAGGTATGTATTTATGATTTAATAACGATAATATAATACTTTTTCATTAAAAATTTAATTTTAAATAAATTAAAGTTAATTTTTTAACAAGTTTTTTTTATATGAATGCTGTTTTTATGAGCGATAAATCAAATATGAAAACAGAATTTTCAATTTAAGATTTCGGCAAAACTTTTTTTTTCTTTATTTTATAAAACACACCTTGACTTTAAATTAAAGATGGTTTAGCGTTAAACTTGACATTTTTTTAGAAAATTTTAATTAAATGTACAACATACAAAATTAGTTATTAATGATGCTTAAAGTAATAGAAAGAAGGATAAAAAATCCTTAAAAAGGCGCATCACAGTCGTCATTTCATTACACGTTTCTGGTCTTTAGATTGATTAAAATATGTGATATATCCTCTTAAGAAAATATCAAAATATACCATATTCTATATTAAGATATTTTATTAACAATTCAATAATGTTACCATTTTTAAAATAACTACATTAGTATTATTACTTGAAATATAATTTAAAGATAAGGTAATACTGACATTATATTATAAAAGAAGTCTCATTTTGTATGATTACTAATTCAACCATGATATTGATTAAGATTTTAATTTGAATTTAACGACAATGTAATTAACTTCTTGCACTAACCATATATAGAATTAAACTCTCTTGATTAATACCAATTTGTTAAATATCGTTCTACAATATAACTTATAATTTTATGTTAATATAATTAAATAACTCTTAGTTTTTTTTTTTTAATACATTGGTCAATCATGAATCACGTTTGTGCCAATTCCATTTTTATTAAAATTACAGTCTCTAATTCAAACACACACTGAACTAAAATTAAAAGTGTTAACTAATTATTCCATATTTTAATTCCAACACTGTCTAACTCAACAATGATTCAATATTAATTAATCAATCAAACCACCGAACTTAATATTAATTAGGTTAATATTTAAAACACCAATTTAGCTTTTAATGCAATGCAATACAAGGAAACAATTATCTACAAATATCTCAAAATAATTTTTTTAAACATCTTACTTTAAAAGAAACAGTAGGAAGACACTTTACTAAGAAAATAACATTTTATATTTTTCTCCAAAAAAAAAATATAATCAAGTAAACAGAAAACTAAGTTAATTTCAGCCATTCATTAAGTTAAAAACATTGATTAATAAAATCGGAATAAAAATTATTGTAGGAAAAATTAAGACATCACCGTAGAGGGAGGAAAAGAAAAACAAATTGAGAATTAATAGTTTTGAAAAAGTGGGGAATGTTGATGGTAAAGCAGAGATCTTGATTTCTGACCAAATTGACCCTGAACCTCGGAGCTGGAATACCGTGGGACCCACAAACCCCACCAACCAAAGCAGAAAGAAACATAAAATTTCCATGGCGTGACAGGGAGAGAGCGAAATCGAACCGAAACGTTTCGAAACATTTTTCTGGCACAATAAAAGGGAGAGAGAGAAAGAGAGAGGGAACGCAAATTGCAGAGAGCAGAAGAGGTGCCTCTTACTCGTCATTCACCGTTACGAGTTCGACCCTCCTCTCGCTCTTCATTCCGTTTCTCGTAGCTTCAACACGCAATAGCTGCGCCTCTGAAACCGTAGATGGAAGAGAGTTTCGCTTTTCAGTGGAGCGATATCAGATCTCTCTTGTCCATCCTTCAGTGGTGGGCTTTCAATGTCACCGTAATCATCGTCAACAAGTGGATCTTCCAGGTTCCCGCAGTTCTCTAACTCTCATTTCAATTTCCAAACAACCGCCGATTCGCTTCTTCTTTTCTAATTCATGAGATTTCCTCTCTGTGATGTCCTCGAATTTTCTAGATTCCGCCGCTAGGATGCTCCACACGCATGCCTCGTGCGTCGTGGAACTGTCCGAATGAAATTGCCGTGGATTACTGTTTTTTTAGTGTTTCTGTAGATTGCTATTTTCGGCGATGTGTTTTGATTTGTAGAGTTTCGTATCTTAGTCGAAATCCACGTCGTGCGTCTGGATCGAGTTTTTGTGCGTGTTTGAAGCGGCTTTTAAAATTAACGAAGATAGTGATTTTTCTCTTATAATTAATAAGAAAACTAAACGTGATCCTTGCCTGTCCACCGAGTTAGGTTGTAATTCAAAAATCGTGTTTCGTTACTGATTTAGTTAATTGCCCGGTACTTCTACGTGCATAGGTTTTTCTTAATTTCTCAAGTTATTAGCCTGGGTTTTGTTTGAATTTAATTTCTCTCTGGTCTTGTTATGAATTTAATTTAAATCTAGATGTTTTGTTTATGGCGCAATTGACCTGAGACTATTGTTTGTTAATCGTTGCAAAATCCATCTGTTTTTGAATCTTGGAACCTGTCATGTGAATTTAAACGCCTGAACTAAAATGTGAAAAATACTGTAACTGTAATGTAACTTTCCTACTGTGGAATATAGCTTAGTGTGATTTTAAAATAAATTAAAGAACTATTCTATCTGGTGGTAAGTGTGGTTTAGTTTGTGAACAGCAGTAATTGTGTCTTTAAAGCTTCTAGAAAGTGTATTTTTTCCCTTGGATAGGGCTTTCTATTGGTGTGTATATTGTACAAGATTCTATTCTGTTTTTTGCTTGTCAGTAAAGGTCTGTTGGTTTTCTAAGGTTTCATCCCTGGTTCTCAAAACTCCATTTGGAAGGGAGTTGCTTTAAAATAATCATTTCATGATGGCATTGATCTATAGAAAAAGTTTTGTATCGGGGCCTAAATGATTGTGATCGCCCACTGTTTATATCTTCTGTGCTTGTGTTCCATCTGTAATGAATAAAAAGGTTTATTAATACTGACCACTTATTTTCCACAATCCATGTGTATTTTAGGATTCGTTGTATGGATTATAAACACTTTACCTTTTCTTTTTTTGCAGAAATTGGATTTCAAGTTTCCCCTAACAGTTTCATGTGTCCACTTTATCTGTTCAGCCATTGGGGGATATGTGGTAATTAAGGTGCTGAAACTTAAGCCACTGATAACTGTTGACCCTGCAGATCGCTGGCGAAGAATATTTCCAATGTCATTTGTGTTCTGTATTAACATCGTGTTGGGGAATGTGAGCCTACGATACATTCCAGTTTCTTTTATGCAGACAATAAAGTCATTCACACCTGCCACCACAGGTAGGTTTAATAATCGGTGTTAACATTTCTGCCACATATTTGCTACCTGCTTTATATTGAGATTTGAGGATATTTACAAATTACAATTACATCTGATCTTGGTAAACTGGTGCAGTTGTTTTGCAATGGCTAGTGTGGAGGAAGTATTTTGACTGGCGTATTTGGGCTTCTCTTGTACCCATTGTTGGAGGGATTCTTCTCACATCTGTAACAGAGCTTAGTTTTAATATGTTTGGATTTTGTGCTGCATTATTTGGCTGTCTGGCTACTTCTACAAAGACTATTCTTGCAGAATCTCTTCTGCATGGATACAAATTTGACAGGTACCATCCCTATGCTTGAATTCCCTTGTTGTTGCTAACTTTGTATTTTGGTTTTCTTTCTTTCCTTTCTTTATTTTTTCCCATTTCTGGATTTCACAGTATGTAGACATTCCACTTCAAAGTTATTTCCATGTCTGTAATATTCTTTATTATGGAAAGTGGGTTTTACCTCGTACGTTGCGTTTTTTATTAACCTTTTTCTCTTATGTAGAGCTAGGAAGTATTCTATATTGGAGCTACGAACACCTCTGGGTACTGCTTAGTGCATAGTTGCAAAAAGTCAATCACTAACAAATACACGCAAATAAGTCAAAGCAAAAAATTTCTGAATTTCACACATAGGTTAATGTAGAAGTCCCTTTATATGGTGATTTTATTTATTATTGATCAATATTTGTGCTATATGAGAATTCTAAAACTGAAGAGTGCCTTTTGAAGTATAGATTCGGCACCTTCATATGTATTTTTATTGTTGTAGGCATGTAGCTAAGCAGTATGTCTTAGTATGTATACAAGCATTTCTGATCAACATCCATCGAGGTGCCGAGTTCACTACAATGTTTCTTGAGTTCCTTTGGATTTGTTTGCTTCAAAAGAAACGGAAGAGTGTTGTCACCGGCTAACTGGTGATATTATATTTTGAGTAGTTGAAAGTTTAGGAGGGGAGGCTTTACCTCATTCCAAGGTTAGGGGCATGCCTAAAGCCTTTTTAAAAGTTTTATGTTAGGAGTCCTACATTGAGTAGGATGAGCTACGCCCATTTAATGGACTAGTCTTTTGAGTTGAGTGACTCTTACGCATACGTCTTAAGTTGTTGTGGATGCCCTTCCTAAAAAAGGAGTAACAATGTAACGAGTTCTACATTTAGTAAAATGAACTACTTTACGTTGTTAGGAAAGGGTTATTTATAGGCTGAATTAGGGTGCACATAAAGTAAAATGAACTATTTAATGTTTTTAGGAAAGGGTTACTTATAGGCTGAATTAAGGTGCAAATCGAAACTTATAGATCAGTGATACCGTCAAAGAAAAAGAAGAGCTATCATCAGGTCAATATTGGTAGAGTGAAGCTGTTGGATGTCTTTCCTCAGAAAGGAGTACCAATGTAAGAATTCCACATTGAGTAAAATGAACTACCTAATACTGTTACACAGAATTTGCACCCATGGCGTTTTTTTTTTGGCAATGGCGACTGGCTTTTTGTTATTCCTTGTATTTGTCTTGGCTGTACTATTTTATTCTACTCGGGTCAAGTCTTGGTTTCTATGAATTGCTTTCCCATGACGTTTATGCAGCAAACAGACTAACTTTTATTTGCATATCTCTTTAGCATAAACACAGTTTATTACATGGCACCTTTTGCAACCATGATCTTGGCGCTTCCTGCCCTGTTACTTGAAGGCAATGGAATCCTTGAATGGTTTAGTATCCATCCTTATCCGTGGGCGGCACTCATCATTATTTTTAGCTCCGGGGTGTTGGCTTTCTGTCTCAACTTCTCCATTTTTTACGTGATTCACTCCACCACTGCTGTAACATTTAATGTTGCCGGAAATCTTAAGGTGAGATTATTATTAATAACATCAAGCATCATGATTTCCTATTGATGTATTTTGAGAAATTGTACATTTTTCATAGTGTCTAATACCGGGAGAGCTGTAGCCCACATTATATCATCATTCCTGCACGAGATGCGTTTCTCTCCTCTTGGACTTTGTTTCATTCTACTTTAGCATTTACTCCGTAGTTGCATTCAATTTATTAATCTTCAGTCTTTGACTTTTCATGTTAGTCATTAAGTGCATGATAATGTGCTCGTGTTAAAGGATTATTGATGTTAGGTGGGGCATACTGAGTTTTCTTGACGGTGAACTTAACTCCTCTAACTCTTTCATTTCATTTGTGATCTTTTGGCATGTCTTAATTATTTTCTTACTTTAAAATATCTAGAAAAATTAATTTATTTATAGATATTTTAGTTAGTCACTTTCACGTTTTGTTATTGTTATGAACAAGAGCAAATAACATTATTTTTTTTCACGGTAATTGATCTACTCAATCATTTTTAAACGAGAAAATGAGACCGAAGTAATAATTATTTTACATTTTTCAAATTAATCGGAATAATGTTGTTTGTGCAGGTTGCAGTTGCTGTCCTTGTTTCTTGGCTGATATTTAGGAACCCAATTTCATATTTAAATTCTGTTGGATGTGCCGTGACTCTTGTGGGTTGTACATTCTATGGTTATGTGAGGCACATGATCTCCCAACAGCCAGCAGTCCCTGGAACTCCTCGGACCCCCAGGACCCCTCGGAGTAAGATGGAGTTGCTTCCTCTTGTAAATGATAAATTAGAAGATAAGGTCTAGTTTGTTTAGCTACGCACGAGAAAAGGGTTTCAGCCTTTTTGGAAGTCAGTAATAGCATACTTACAAAAACACTATAATGACTTCTGTTATTTATTGTTAGATTACCCAAAATTCTTAATACAAGTTCTTTCGTTTTTCTTCTACTATCCTAGCCCTCTTCTATCTTTGTCAATTCTTTCTGTATTTCCCTTCTCCCCATTAACCTTTTATATTCTCCCGTTTGATTGTATGCACCGTAAAATCGCGGCCAATTAATTGTCCACTTATTCGTATAATAACAATATTGATAATCACGTTTATTGAAAAAAAAAAAATTGCCTGTTTTAGTTAATCGCTGCAAGTGATTTATACATTACATACAATTTAAACGATAAATTGAAGTAGAGTAACATTATGTTGACACCAATGTTATGTTATGTTGACCCCTTGATGCATTATTTTAGTCCAGCGTACTTAAAACATTGGCGTGCGAATTCTCGTACTTAAAACATTGGCGTGCGAATTCTCGTACTTAAAACATTGGCGTGCGAATTCTCTATGCCTCCTCTCGTCTCCATCCTCATGCAAACTCTCTCAGCCTCTTCTCGTCTCCATTCTCTCGCCTTTTTCGCTATTTTTGTTTTCTGTAGGCTGTATTGGTTTAGGATTCATTGTCATTGGTGCGATAGGTTATGGGTTCCAGTTTAGTGACGTTGTTACGGTGAAGGTGTGGTGGATTTTTTGTCAAGGTTCGTCTTTTATTTGATTTTTGATGGAAAAAAAAAGTTTTATTGCTTGTTTTACAGTTTTGTTTTTGATTGTTGATGGAAAAGAAAATATTCGTTTTTTGACAATTGATTTCCGTTTGAGATTTGTGGTGGTTGAAGTAAAGGTTCGTCTTTCATGGAAAATGAAGTTTTATTGCTCGTTTTACAATTTTGTTCTTGGTTCTTGATAGAAAACTAAAGGTTCATTTTTTGACATTTGATTTTCATTTGGGATTTGTGATGATTGAAGAAAAGGTTTGTCTTTTATTTTTTTTTTTTGAAGAGGGAAGACAATTTTTATGGTTTGAAGACTTAGTTTTTTGTTGAGGAATGATTTTTGTTAGGGGTTTAGAGTTATGATTTTGAATCTTTTTGTTTCTTTTGTGTATGGTGTTGTGTGCTCATCTGACTTAGTCGTCAAAGCTTCAACTAAGGTGTCACCTGATTAAAGAAGGGGTAACTACAGACGTTCTGTCAAATAACAATAGTGGATCTGAGCCTACAAAAAATCAGAGGTTTCTCATGTCCTAACGAGAAGATACATCAGTAGAACTTTTGGCGATTGAACTCAAAGGTGTTGATGAAGACCATTTTCACATTTTAAGTTCTTGACTTTTTCAACTAAGGTATCCTTTCGTAAAGAATGGATAACCTCTGATGTTTTGTATTTTAAGCGTGAGTAATCGTTATTATGAGTGTAGTTAAAGAAGTTAAGAACTTATTTGAGATAATGGTTCTAATGAACACATATGAGTTTAGTAGCAAAACTTAAATTCAGGTGTCTCCTTTTTTAGGGACACCTCAGTTCAACCTTTGGCCAATAAACGCAACCGTGTTCATGACGACCATATTTGTAAGTAAATTTCTGGACCAAATAATAATAATTAATCAAGTATTCATTAACCAAATTATGTTCAACTCTCACACCTTTGTGTATCAAAACTGGTTTTCAACTAGCAAAACATCAGAGGTTATCCTTTCTATAATGAGGAGATACTTTAGTTCAAGTTTTGGCTACTCAACTCATATGTTTCAACATTCCACATATAATTTAATAACAAGTATCAAAATATATAGGTGTGATGGACTAAGAAGCTCATCCAGCTAAATCCATGACACTTAAACCAATTTCATACAATTACAATAAGTTCTTCCAAATTTGTTCTATTACATTAACAACAATCAAATTTTACAACTTTTTAAATTTCTTGCAGCAACTCTTGTACACCTTCTTCTTTTCTTAGAATCTTCAACCCAAGTTCTTAATTTATGAGATTCAACATGCTTCCTCGCTCCATGCTTAATTCGTCCCACCGAATGACTGTTGGGATTTAGAACAATTTTTTTCCCCTGTCCTTCATTGGTAGGAATGATGGCACTTGGATTCGAGGATGCTCCTGACATTGTCTCCTGGGTTGCTCGTGTGGTTGTTGTTGGGGATGCTGCTAGGGTTGGTGCAGGGGATGTTGTTGGGGTTGCTTCTGGGGTTGGAGCTAGGAATGTTGTTGGGGTTGCTGCTGGGGTTGCTACTGGGGTTGTTGTTGGCGGAGAAGCCATGTCATATGAGGTTGAGATGTGCGTTTCTCCTCCACCAATTTCCTCAACTCAATTAACTCCTTCTGAAGCTTGATAATTAGTTTCTCTTGGATAATATCATCTAGTTGTTTAATTTCTGGACAATCTTAACGTACATGATGGTGGTGTTTTTTTATTTTGTTTTGATTGACCAATACCATCTTCTAAAGCTTCTTTAACAATGTCAAATTGAAACTCTTCATTTGACACTGATAATTCAACAACCACATGGTCATAGTATAAATCAGCAGTAATAAATAATGTGAGAATGATTAAACAAAAATTATTACACTTACCAAACTAGAAATCATAGCCAAGTAAACTTCGTTATCCCTATTTTGACATCCTTCTAATGAAGAATACTTGAAAATTTACTCCTCATTTCTCCTATTTTTTTGGAAATAACAAATATTCGCACGTCCATATCAATGACACAATTCATAACAAAATATCAACAATATAACAGTTATTAACAAATAAATACTTCATTTTTGAACTTACTATAGAAATTACTTGCAGCAGGTATACACAACCAACAATATACACATATGAAGAAACTATCTCATTCTGAATGGATGAAGCAGCTTCACATAAACTTCTCACTAAATATTCGTACACAGTACCACCCCAGTTATATTTACATAAGTCATCTAAGTTAGCCACAAGACTAAACAACTCACTACACAGTTCCTTTTGTGTTAGGTAATAAAAATTTAGACAAGCCTAACAATATGTACAATTTACAACAATCAACAACTATACAATCATTTACATGTTTAACTAATTTCTCGTAAATCATTGTAACAATTACACGATTGAAACCAAATAAACTCTTCAGTTGGGATTCACTTTATTACTTTTCCAGATCAACCTTCTCTCCCGCTACTCTCAACCCTAAACCTATACAAACATCAATTAATGTAAAGGAAATTACTTGGGACTTAATTTGAAAACCACAATTCTTCTCAACCAATCTACAAGACAGTTGCCTAACTACCCTCCTGCTGATTTTCATATCACTATCAATCATCGGGAGCCAACCAAAAGGGGTTGCCTTTTATGCACACCTTGTTGTCATCCGTTAACATGTTAATCAGAAAAGTGTGCTTCCAAACTTTCAAACCCTATCAATCTACAGCTCACTACTCAAATACACCTCATCCATTCGAAATGATTATCAAAAATGTATTTGAGTAGTGTGTTGCAGATTGATAGAATTTGGAAATTTGGAAACACTTTTCTAGGGGGAAAAACTAAAAAGTTGGATGAGGTGTATTTGATTAGTGGGTTGTGGGTTGATAGGGTTTGAAAACACATAAACACATGAATACGTGAACATATCTGACTTGTGTCGTTAAAACTTGAACTAAGGTGTCTTCTCATTACAGAAGGGGGTAACCTCTGGTGTTTTGTAAAGTGAGAATCACTTATTATTTTACAAAACAACTTTGGTTACCCCTTCTATAATGATAGGACACCTTATTTCAAGTTTTCGCAACACACATATGGTGTTTTGTAGTAGTGGATTGTAGATTGATAGCACAAATGGTTTGATGTTATTTGGTCTTATGGAGTCATTTTTGCAGGATCACAATGACGTCTTCTGACGTTATCCACAATAAATCCGAATTGGACAATAAGGTTTGATTTGTAGAATGCATAATTGATTTTTTGATCGATATATTTTCATGTCTATATTGACTGGTTTAATTATATGTAAGACTGTTTGCGAGTCTACCATTGTTGCAGGACAAAGTATCTAATGAAGGTGAATAACATGTTAACGAATTACCACAAGACATGAATAAAAGCAACCCTTTTTGGTTATCTCTTGATGATTGATAGTGATATGAAAATTAGCAGAAGGGTAGTTAGGGAGCTGTGTTATAGAATGGTTGAGAAGAATTGTGGTTTCCAAATTAGGTCCCAAGTAATTTCGTTTACATTAATTGATGTTTGTACAGGTTTAGGGTTGAAAGTAGCAGGAGAGAAGGTTGATCTAGAAAAGGAATCAAGTGAATCTCAACTGAAGAGTTTATTTGGTTCCAATCGTATAATTATTACCATGATTTATGAGGAATTAATTAAAAGTGTAAATGATTGTATAGTTGTTGATTTTTGTAAGTTGTACATATTGTTAGGTTTGTCTGAATTTTTATTACCTAACACAAAGGGAATTGTGTGTAGTGAGTTGTTTATTCTTGTAGATAACTTAGATGAATTATGTAAATATAATTGGGATGGTACTGTGTACGAATATCTGGTGAGAAGTTTATGTGAAGCTGCTTCATCCATTCTGAATGAGACAATTTCTTCATATGTATATATTGTTGGTTGTACATACCTGCTGCAGGTAATTTTTATAGTAAGTTCAAAAGTGAAGTATTTATTAGTTAATAACTGTTGTGTTGTTGATGTTTTGTTATGAATTGTGTCAGAGATATGAGCGTGTGAATATTTGTTATTCTCCAAAAAATAAGGGAAATGAGGAGTAAATTTTCGCGTATCCTTTATTGGAAGGATGTGAAAATAGGGGATAGCATAGTTCACTCAGCTATGATTTCTACTTTGGTAAGTGTTTAAGGTGTAATATTTTTTGTTTAATCATGTTCACATTATTTATTAGTGTTGATTTATACCATGACCATGTGGTTGTTGAATTATCAGTATCAAAAGAGGAGCTTCAATTTGACATTGTGAAAGAAGCTTTAGAAGATGGTATTCATCAATCAAAGCAAAATAAAAAATATCACCATCATGTACAAAAAGATCGTCCAGAAATTAAACAACTGGATGATATGATCCAAGATCAAGAAAAACTAATTATCAAGCTTCAGAAAGAGGTCATTGAGTTGAGGAACCAACCCCATGAGCAACCTCAACACCAACCCCTGCAACATCCCTAACACCAACCCCAACAGCATCCGCAGCACCAACCACACCAACAACCCAAGAGATAGTGCCAGGAGCACCCTCAAATCCAATTGCCATCATTCCCACCAATGAAGGACAGGAGAAAAAACTTTTCCAAATCCCAAAAGTCATTCGATGGGATGAATTAAGCATGGAGCAAGGAAGCTTGTTAAATCTCATAAATTAAAAACTCCTTGGGCTGAATATCCTAAGAAAAGAAGAAGGGCTACAAGAGTTGCTGCAAGAAATTTAAAAAGTCGTAAAATTTGATTGTTGTTAATGTAATAGAACAAATTTGGATGAAGTTATTGTGATTGCATGAAATTGTTAAATGTTTTGAATTTAGCTAGATAAGCTTGTTAGTTCATCACACCTATATATTTGATACTTGTTATTAGATTATGTGTGGAATGTTGAAACATATGAGTTGAGTGGCTAAAACTTGAACTGAGATATCCCCTCATTATAGAAGGGGTAACCCCTAAAGTTTTGTTAGGTTAAAACTAGTTTGGATGCACAAAAGTGTGAGAATTGAACATGATTTAGTCAATGAATACTTGATTAATCATTATTATTTGGTCAAGAAATTTATTTGCAAATATGGTCGTCATGAACACAGTTGCGTTTATTGGCCAAAAGTTGAATTGAGGTGTCCCCTTCTTTAATGAGGGGTCACCTTAGTTCAAGTTTTGACGATTAAGCTCATATGTTTTCATCAGGACTATTATTCCAAATAAAGTTCTTAACTTCTTTAACTACACCCATAAGAATGATTGTTCACGCTTTGAAACACAAAAGTATATGTATTAATACTGGTTTTGAGAACACAAAATATCAGAGGTTACCCCTTCTTTAATAAAGGGATACCTTAGTTGAAGAAGTTAAAAACTTAAAATGTCAAAATGGTCCTTATCAACACCTCTGAGTTCAGTAGCCAAAAGTTCTATTGAGATATCCCCTCGTTAGGACATAAGAAACCTCTTATCTTTTGTAAGCTCAGATCCATTATTATTATTTTAAAAAACACCTGTTGTTGGCGACTAAGTCAGATGAACACACACCATACATAAAAGAAACAAAAATATTCAAATATCACAACCCTAAAGTTATGTTTGATTGAACCAATTTGTATGATTTCATTGTTCACTAGAATGGAGACTCATTGGTCAAGTGTGTTTGGTTGAACTAATTTACGATGATGGATTGGTGAAGGTTTGAGGGATAAGATCCTCCATCATTTGAAGAGATTTGCAAGAATGTAATTGAAAATTACGAAACACCCTTTGCGATTAGATCAATTAGTAATTTCACAAATATATCAATTAAAAAAGTAAAAAAAAATCTATAACATCTATCAAATCATTCACAAACTTCTGCAAATATTTCCTTCAAATTCCTTTAAATCTTATCATTTATCCATTAATCCAAACAACCTTATCATCCAAATATAATCTAGTTGATTCCTTTAAATCCACTCTCTCAAATCCACTCTCACAACCAAATTCTAAACCCCTAAAAAAATGTATTCCTAAAAAAATGTTTTCCTCAATAAACTAAGTCGTCAAACCATAAAAATATTTTTTCTTTTCAACAAAAAAAAATATAAAAGACGAACATTTTCTTCTATCACTACAAACCCTAAACCACCGCAAACGAAAATCAAACATCAAAAAAGAAACTTTAGTTTTTTTATCAAACACCCGCAAACGAAAATCAAACATAAAAAAGAAACTTTAGTTTTTTATCAAACACCAAGAACAAAATTATAAAACGAGCAATAAAATTTTATTTTCCTTCAAAAATGACATAAAGACAACCTGGACCAAAAATCCACTGCCACTAAACTAGAACTTTTAAACCACCGTGCCAATATCGACGAATCCTAAACTAATAAAACCCACAGAAAACAAAGGTCACGGAGCAGAAAAGAAGAGAGGACATAAACGAGAGGAGGAAGAGAGAATTCGCACGTTAATATTTTGGATTTTTGGTCTTCGAACCTCAAGCAAGCTTCAAATCACCGTTACTTAGACTAAAATAATATATTTTTACCATATTAACATATTAACGATGTCAAAGTAACATCACGTCTTGATGTAAAGAACATTACATTACTCTTGTAATTTGTACTTTATATTATATAGTATGGTTTTATATTATATAATATGGACTCTTCTTAGTAGAAGGGACTGCAAAAGTTGCCAGTGCCCCCTTGACGATGACCTTTCTTTACCAGCTCTATCACCGAAGAACATAGTAAGGAAACATATATTGTTCACAATCATGGACAATTAGATTATTTTTATTGAAGTCAGATTTGATGGTCACTCGACATTAGTGCACGATATAGTTAGAACTAGTTACAGGGTCATATAGATTATAGATGACGATGCAGATACAAAGGTTGCTTTTACCACTTACCCCTTTTATCCCTTCTAGGATCTGAACTAGCAGCATCTAAATTTTCAATCTAGGCCAAGAGCCAGAAGTTCTTCTGCCACCTAGTGCTAATCAGGTATCCATTTGTGCCCTGGCTTCTCTTCCTCACTCCAATTGTCAAGCACTCTGCTTTATTTATGCAATGCTTCACAAACTCCTCTGTACAACTGCTTCCGCCGCTTCCACAAATACTGCAGAAATAACTCTTAACTCGTTAAACTGAATACACTGAATCGCTCAAAAACTCAAACTGAGTAACAAGAAATTTAAAATTTGGTATCAAAGGTTGCTGATTGCAGTTGTGTGGATGACACAACTCACCAGCTTAAAAGAGAAGATGACTTCTTTTGGCCCAGTACCAGGACAGAGACCTCCAACTTCTTTACTTGGCTCATTACCGTGGCCAGTTTTGGACCTTGGATTACGAGTGCTTCCACTTCAACCTATGTCAGACCATAACCTTATCAGTAACTCTTTATTCAATGAGGGTGGGAACAACATCGGAAGAACTGTCAAAAGAAAAGCTGAAACATCTGAAAACTTCTCATGATTTCTCTCTGAAAAGTGAAAATAGAAAAAGAGACTAATGCAAGAAGCCAAGACCGTTTCCCATCTAAAGAAAAGCTAGAAAAGAAACAATGGCAAAAGAGGTGATGTTAAAAGAAAAAACAAAAAAAAAGGGACTGCCTACTCCACTATTATTGAACAGCACTGAAAAATCAAAGACCAACTTGAACACAGTTTTTTTCTATCAGCATTTGAACACAGTGTATGAAAGGAAAGAAGTAACAAACATAGAATCACACTTGCCACAAACAAACGCAGCCAACTTACCCCTGGCTTGCAATCTTTGCAAAGGGAGCCGAGATAATTGACAAGATAGGTGGAAGAAGAAGTTTCAGGACCCTTGAGAGGGGGTACAATATGAAGCAGAGTCAAGGAATCACCCTTGTTAGTCACATGAGTAAGCGCCCACAACATTGCATGCTTGGAATGTGAAGTGCCATCAACCACCACCATCACCCTCTTCCTCCCCATCACCCCACTCTCCTCATTTCCGTGCATGTTAAACCCTTCCATTGGATTCACGCTACCCACACTCTCTCCAACGCTCACTCCCCAACCACTTATAATATATCTCTCTTTCCCACTCCACTCGTTTGACGTTGGTTTCCAAGACTCCCTTGCACTTAACTGCCTCAGAAACGAAGCCGAAGAGCTGATCATTGATTTCTAGAACACCCCAACACTTGATTTATGTAACCGCAAGTGTAGCACAGTACTATTATTACCAGATAAAGAGGGGGTAGGGTGCTAGAGTGTAGCAGGGGTTTTGTTTGACAGATTACTCTAGTGGGCAAAACACACTTGCACTTGCTAGTCCCTAGAGAGAGAGGTGCAGAGTAGGTAGAGAGGGTGATGTGGGGGGGGTAAAATGTGATGCAAATTGCGAAGGTTTGGGCTTTTATTTTTGCGTAGATTAAAGTGTCACGGGAATCAGAGGTCAGTCTTGTGCATGATGCAAAACAGGATCTTTTGGGCAATCTTTTTCATCTATTCCAGAATCTTTTGTACCATTGTGGTAATCCTTGTTTTGTCTACATAAACTAATATCGTTAGGCAATAACAATAACAATAACGTTTAAATTACCCATTACATCTGATAGGTTACCTCATGCCACGTGATGTTTAGTGGTCCATCACAAGACTTATCCTCAGATAGAATCCAGATTTTGTGGGCAGATTCTTGAATTGGATCCGAAATATGATGTTTGAATCATATTCAGGTTGCATTGTAATAATCTCTTCATCAAAGTTTTATGCTTTATAGACATAACATGTTTAGATGTGGTTTCAAAAAATCATGAACTTTCAATGCATCGAAAAATTACCCACTAGAATTATGGAAACACAGAACAGATATTTTGAAATGGAGATTTATTATTTGAATGAACCATACACAGTGGCTCTCTCCTGAACTCTTACACTATTACTGTTTGGAGGTGGACTTAAATGCAACCCACTTTCACCAAAGCAGTGTACCCAACTGAGCTTGCCTGGGGAATCGTTTGTGCCTATTTAGATTAATTTCTTTATTTTTACCAAAGTAGATTAATTAAACACTTCTTTAAAAACGACTGCAGAAAAAAATTTCTATAACTGTCATTAGCAACGGTGCTTTTACTCTATCGTACTAATAGCTTTTAAAATTCAATTTAGTGTGATTTTAAGTCTAAACTAGTTTATCATCAGGAAGCATAATTTGGATAACCTCACCCAAAATAAAATTAATCGATGGTCTTAGAGATCCGAGCAAAAAGGCATAGGAAGAAACTAATAAAACTAATAAAATTTTGGCACGAAGAATATAGTAAAGATATAAAAATACCGACATATAAACTAGGATTTCAAATGTGGTTGTGTTTCTCTTCATACCCAATGAATAGAACCCCAAAATAGGCTTTTTGGCATCATTGAGGGGTTTCAATTACCACTAGTGCTAATTAAACACAATTAAACCTAAATGAGAAGATAATGGTAGTCTTTCACTGCTCTGATATTTTCTCAATAAAATAACAGTTGCTTTACTTCTCATTCACTCGTCAGTGGTCAGAGAGCAGTAAAGAAACCTGACCTGACAGACTGTAATAATAACAAATTTGAAAATATTAAAATAATAATAAAAAGAGCTTTATTTATTTATTAATTAAGTAATATGATGATTATTTATTTATGCATATAAAAGGAAGGGTGTCAGAAATAAATAGGGAGCCTCGTGAATTGGGTTGTGTTTTGTGTGGTTATGGAATGGGTACCTCCAAATTATTGCTCCCGTATGCCTCGCTGAGCCAACTCAAGTACTCAAATATACATCAAACACTTCATCGAAACTACCATTTTACCCTTTCCAAAACTTCTCATTTACCCTCCTAACTCGTAAACCTAGTTATGGAAGGGTGGTGTGGTGTGGTGTGGTAGTTTGGGGGATCACATTCATTCATAGACTGATAGGAGGCACACTAGGTATTGTTGCATCTACGTCATTCATATATTAATACTTCCTTCTGCATTGAGTTTCTTTCATTCCATGGAAAAGAATTTTTCATTGAGTTCGATGTATATTAAATATGAATTTAAGATGAAAAACTAAACATGCAGTTATCAACATTAAAGTCAAATGTACCTTTTTTTTAATGAGTAGAATTCTATTCAATTTTAAGAAAAAAATATCTAGTGTAAATGAAAATTATTTTTATTTTGATTAAAGTTATTAAATAAGATAAAGGATATAGATAGAGTGTTAAATGTAAAGTTTATTAAGGTAATATTATTAAATTAATTATTATATTTAAATTATTGTTTATTAGTTTTATATTTTCTATCACCATTTTATTTTTTTAAATAAATCAATCTTGATAATGAGTTGAGTATATATATGAAGTTGAATATCTTTAGATATTGGTACTAGACACAATTGAAGTTATCAATACATAAGTGGTCATTAGTTGGGTATATATATTTAGTTTTGATCATTTTAAAGTTGAGAATAAATAGATTTTTTTGTTTTATTTTGCTTGACAAAATCTATTATCTTTAAATAGAAAGATGTATATTACTCGTCTCTAAGTATATAAATATATCTTTATTTCAAGAAGTGAAATTTAAGTCTAATTAATCTTACAAAACCGATTTGTAAAGTGAGGTTTGGACTCATTTATAAACTATTGAAAGGTTTTATCTCTAGTTTGAGATGGGATCTCTAATAACCTTTATACCATCATCATAAACAACACATTGAATGCTTTTAACTTAAGATCTCTTAATATCTTTGGCTATAACATTTTAATGTTCACTGTGAAACTCGATAAAAGTGGTCAGTGGTTATGCGAAAATAGTGATTAGAAAATTTAAGTTAGAATCGTCATGTGAGGTTCCCGCTCACAACTTATTGATGAAAGCAATTCACCAACTTGCACCAGATAATGCTAATGGTGGGTGAATTGAAGAGGCGAGCGGAGGCGGCAGAACACTAAGTTAAAGAAGTCTGTCAACCATAAGAAAAATTAGGCAAACAAAATAAATTGTTAATAGGCGTTGACCCCAATTCATTATTAGCCTAAGTGCATCCAAACTGATCACTCCCATGCCTCCTAAACCGACGAATTCTCAGGCTCCAGGAGCAGGAGCAGATGCAAGATGTGAATATCATATCGGAGGTATACGTCATTGGACCAATGATTGCTACCATCTCAGGCATCGGATCCAAGATCTTCTGGACCGTTGAGTCTTTATTTACGAGGGAGGAATGCGTATTACGCTTCGAAGAATCCATGTCCTTCATTGCAGGATGAATCAGAGAGTAGTAGTATATGCAAGAAGAGAAAGACGTCCCAGATACAACCACCCATTTCACTCAAAGATAGGCTCGTTTGGCCTAAGGTGAAAGACGGATTGCACAGAGATGAACATTATATACCATCCGATCCGGCCTCCACATAGGAATAGCCCGAATCAATGTAAACCTCATGTAGAGGAGTGACGTTTGGTTTTCTCAACATGTTTTTTTCGAAACATCGAATTGTTTCCTTTTAAGATGATCTTATCTCCTTATTTCTTAACTAGTCAGACCCAAATGTTGTTTAATGTGATTATGACTTAACAAATTTTAGCCTCATCATCCTTGAGGCTTAACTATTAGAAAAATCCAAATATACCCATACACTTCTGCTTGAAAGACTTGAACCCGAGGAGTTATGGTCTATTGGAGATAATAAGTTTCAATTATAAGTCGAGTACAAGAGATTGAATATATTTAGGAGTCATTATTGAACACGATCCAAACTTCAAATTCACCAAAGGAATAATTGGTTGAGAGTCTCAATCATTTTTATATTAGAACAAGATAATTTGGTTAGAATTCAACTCTTAATATACCTATAAATGATAACTAATAATAATAAGAGTTATATAACACCATTTTAAAGTAAGAAACCCTAGTCTTCGTTTCTCTTATGTGATAAGACCACTACTTCATTTTCCCTCAAGATTAGATATTAATCATTTCTAATAATTATTTCTAAGGATATAATTATACATCTATACTCTCGTATAAACAACACATATTAAATACTGTAAACTCAATCTCCTCAATTAGAATATATATATATATATATATATATATATATATATATATATATATATATATATATATATATAATCACATTTTCACAAAAGACTTTCCATCATAATCAATTAATTAGTTTTTATTCTGTTGAAACAAAGTTACAATTCCAATGATATATTTGATTGAAGAAAAAAATGGTGAGAGGAATAAAAAAGAAAATAAAAATAGACGATTTTATAGAGAAAAAAAAGTTAAGTATATAATCACAAATATGATCCAGCTATATCCTTTCCAAAGAAGAAAAGGAGAAAAATATGATCCAGCTCTCTGCAGGCAACACGGGAAAAGTGGAAAGAGTGGAATTAAAATACAGTGAACCGAACCGAAGGGAGAAAAAGGAAACAGAGCGAGGACTCTGCATAGGGAATGACGAAGGGGTGATTTTTATGGTTATTATAGATTATGGAAGTTAAATTAATTTGAATAAGTATTTTGTTTTACATTTAAATTCATTTCATCATTCTCTTAGTTAAGCCGACAGTTTATTTCGATGAGAAGAAATAAAGAAAAGATAAATAAATATAGAAAAAAAATGAAAAATGGCATTGTTTGGGTGGGTAAAAATATAACGGAAATTGAATGAAAAAATTTTAAATTAAATTATTTGGATTGATCAAAAAATTATAAATATAATATAAGATAATTGCATAACTATCATTTTATTTATAAATTTAAATTCAATTATTTTGATTGAATTGCTTAATAATTTTTTAGTCAACTTAATTGAATTTCTCTACCTTTTCTATTTCTTATCTGAATATGTAAGCTTTTACTGAAAAAATTTCGTTACTTATTCGAATATGTGAAAATGATCAATTCTTCGAATAGGTAAAGTATCAACGAAGTTAATTATTTCAATATGTCTCCCCGTTATTTGAATTTGTCTTCATTACTCGAATAACAAATGCAAGTTATTCAAAATTTTGACATTAGTATTTGAATTTTTCCGCTGTTATTCAAATATCTTTACTTGAAACTGGAGAGGTAAATACGTGAAACTGAACAATTCGGATATGAAAAAAAAAAGTAAATAAAATAAAATATTATTTGTATATCTTGACCTTCTCTTCTTCTTTTTCTTCGATACAAACGTAACCGAACACCTTTTATATGTATATGACAAAGCTACAAATTACAATGCATTCTTGATTCACGAGCAATGGAAGTTTGTGTGTATAACGTTAAATGGGAGTTAGGGAAGATGAGCATGCATGCCATTGATTCACCTTAACATTGAAATGAGCATCAAAGAGAGTAGAGACGAAATAGCGTTCAGCATCTCGTGAATAAAAATGGCATCGATATTGTTTCATCATGCACAATACGACACACTATATTTAAAAACATTATTAAGAAGTTGTTGAGGGTGTCTCATTGAAGAGTTTCCATGGTAGCATCCAACAATAACAACCATGTCTCATACTAGACAGAATGGAGTAGATTCATTGTTATTTTAGGAATCGTTATTCCTTGTTTCACCATTTGTTTACCATAGGAGTGGTTAAACATTAAAGACAAACTTTAGGTGTAAGGTAAGTGGTGTAGAAGAGAGAAATTAAGTGAATAAAAATAAGAATTATGAATGAAAGTAGGTGTAAAATAAAGGAAAAGCTAAAAGTTTATCATGGAAGAGTAAATATAAAAATAAAGAACGAGGTAGGTAGATAATATTAGAATGGATATCACTATTCTTAAAATTATTTTCACTTTATTTTTCCCCTTCCAAACATTCTCACATATTTCATCTACTCTTCCCCTTCTAATTCTCTTCTATAAAACACTATTAAAATTTTGGATATAACTTACTTTAACAAAATTATTTTATCGCGTGAGAATTATTTTTCACTTATTAATTTAATTTTATCAACTAGTGATAAAAAAATGTATATAATGAAATTAACATAACATTATATATCTATATATATAATGATCAAGTTAATTTATTTAAAAGTATAAATAATTTAAATTAGATAAAATATAAATATTTTATTATTTAAGTTAAAAAATTATAAATAGAAAATGTTAAACTTCATTTCAATATCTTTATAATATGTTTTTTATATTTTTTTTTTCCCTTAGATTTATGTACTATGGAGATTGAGTAGTTCTGGATTTAGAAGAAAAGACTAAATACTCCTCAGTTAGCATTCACATAATAAAATAATAATTTATTATTATCTCAACAATCTTATCACTTTCACAACAACAGTCACATTAATATTAGATACATTTGACCTTTATAAACAAAATTTTTTGGTCTAGTAAAAAATAGATACCTTTAATCTAATAATACTTGTTTGTTCGGACTTCCGAATAATTACTTAGTATTGAAGAATCTTTATGGGATTGCAAAAATCAAAGAGTAATTATTCAATACTGAAGACATTACACATTAATTGAGTTAACAAAAGACTCCTCTTAGATATTGTAAGAACAATTTCTAAAATAATTATTCATTCTTTCATAAAGTCTGAGTCTACCTCATAAATTTTATTGAGAGCAAATAATTTTTCCATTATTTTTTAGTAATTTTGTTTATCTTTTTTTAATTGATTTTATGAGGACAGATACATGCCTAGGGTTGAAACTTTGCATGTGAAGTTTCTAGAACATAGAGAAATCTATGTTGGCCAAGAAGCATGATGATATATTTAGATTATTAATAAAAATATTTAAAGTATAATTTAATCTTATTGTGAAAAAGATGAAATCGAGAGTTTAAGCCTAATTAAACAAATTATAAAGATAAAAAAAAGTTATTTATAATTTTGATAGCACTTTAAAATTAAAATAAATGACCCCAACTGAAAAAATGACTTGGTCACGATATTAAGTTTTGTGAAAAATTACATTTTGTTTAAAAATATTCAAAGTGTTTTGAATAATATATGTGATGATAAATTTTGAAATATTTGTAATAATATATATATAATCTTAGTATATATATGTACTGAAATTTTAAATCTACTAGCTTATCTTATTTTGTGTACTCTCATGTTATTTTTTCAAACTGAAATAAAATATATTATATTATCCTAAATGATAATCCAGGAGTAAAATTTTAACAAAAGTAAGATAAAAAAAATATATTATCTACGTTGGCTAATTTTCTTTTCTGAAATATGGATACACTGATACGGAAAATTTAACCGGGATCCAACCAAGATGTTGTAAAAAAAATTAAGTTAGGTTTAATTTGTTTTAATAGTTAGTTAAAATTTTAATTCTAGATGGAATGTATTTACCATGATGAGTTGATTCATCATCAAAAAAATTAAAAACAAGTTATAAAAGAATAACTCACAAAACTGAGTCACCAAATAACAAAATTCGGAAAACGAACATAAGTCATCAAACCATAATTAATTAGTTCATCAGAGGATCAAAATATTAAAAATATCATTTTTTTATCAATATCTTTAGAAGGTAAAAATTAAAACATTAATATACTAATAGATCTACAACCACAACTAAATTTTGATAAGATACAACAGACAAAAGAATGTTTTATTTTTAATATGTAATAGTTAGAGGTGGAAATAGGTTTGACCACCCAATACGAACCAATGATCTGATCAGTGACCCATTAATAAAAATGTTTTAGGTTTAAACTTTTAAATAAATCTATTTAACTAAATAGGTCAGGCTTGAGCTTACGAAAAACAGTTAAACCTAATAAGTCAACTTATTTATTTATTTAAATTTAATAAAATTTAATATACTTTATATTTAATATTTTCATAATTGATTAATTGACCGATAAAACTTTAAAAAGGTTCAACCTACTAAAAAAACATCTCTAATAACATTAACTCTTTTTTTCTTACAAATAAGTTTATTTATACAAACCGTAGCTGTCATAAAACAATTAATTGAATTCAACTCAACGTATTTAACCAGTTCAATCTAAAACATGTTGAACACTTCTGTATGTGTTTTAAACACTAACAATTTAAATACTTAATTTATATTTCTCTTTTAATTTGTGTTTTTATTGTAATATATTACTACTTTTCTTTTATTATATTTCTCTCTTTCGGCTAATGTACATTCTTCACCATTCAGCTCGATTTTGAAATTTTATATCTTCTGACTCTTTTCTTTTTTTATGGTGATATGTCTTGTTTAGATTGAAAAAAAAAATGTAAATACGGACCAAAATAAATGATGTGGATCTGGTTAGAAATAAATCTCAGAAATCACAATAAAGATTATTTAAATGTTTCAAGATCCTTAAGTATTTAGATTTAGGATGATCTATTTAGAACTCTTGTCTTTAAAAAAAACGTAACAAAGATCCTAAAGTGTGAAAGATGAAAAACGCTACAAGGATAAGCAATCCTTGATAAGTTTGCAAGTCTAATAAAAAAATTCAAAAGAGAACTCTCACTTCTGAAAAAGTAAAGAATAAAGTTAGTATTATCATTTTTCTCTTGATTACAAGTACAATTTGGACTTAAATCAACCTTACATAACTCTTAAAAATTGATTGGGACTCTACTTAGTTGGTTGCTGATTTGTGTAAATAGCAACCTTAATTAATTACAATCATACAAGAAGGAAAAGTTTCAACTTTGTAAGCATGACTATTTCTTACTGTAAGGAAATTTAAACAAATTACATGAAACATAATTTAAATTTGTACAAGAAATTAATCTTAGCCCAAAATAACCTATTTAGATTTAAATTAAATCCGATGCATTATCTATGAGATGATGCATTATTTATGGGTTCTTCACTTCAATTCACTTGTTTTTGGCCAAAATCTCATTTATTTAATTTCTTCATGAGTCTATATTAAATTAAGAAGGTGATCAGGTTTCAATTTAATCTTAGACTATATTTGTAGAGTCAAAATATCTTGAATCAACTCAATCAATGCTTCAAAGAATTTTTGGACCCTTAACTTGGTAATTGTTTCACTTGAAATTTGCAAAATATTCTTTAGATTCTCTATTTACAGAGGTATTTGAAATTGGTTAAACTTTAGCTCTTAATTCTTATAAAGTCAGAAATAAAATTAAATATTTAATTATTTGAGAATGTAGAAATAATTAAAAAATAAAAAAGTATATAATATTATTAAATTTAATAAAAAAAATTCCACTATAATTTTTAAATTAATTTTTTATATTCATCCTTTATCAAAGCAGTAAAATTAAGAGCAATATATATTACACTAATAAATTCATACAATTAGTTCGTGCTAACTATTTTGTCTTTCTCACCCCTTTTTCTCTATCCTTGTAAGATTTTGGTTTTCTCAATGATCAATTCATTCTCGGAAAGCAGATGTGAACTGGTTATTTAGGTGTCAAACTATTATTTTTTTCAAAATTAACTTTTTCTTTTTCACTCTTCCATATAAAACCAATCACCAAATGGTGTTGAGGATTTAGCATGGGTGGTGAGATAAGTTTTGGATGATGAGATTTGAAAAGGAAAAGGAAAACGAAAAGTAAAATACAGTGATGGCAATTATGGCTGTCTATGCCACCAAAGTTCTGTGGAGAGACTGAGAGCAGGGTCAAGCCTGGGGAGTGGCAGGTTTGGTTTGCCAAAAGCAATAGACCAAAAATATAAAATAATAACAAAATCATATTGCTCTGTCTGTACACACCAACACTTTTTAAGACCTTATAATCATTATTTCATTACTATTCAAATTTATATTCGTGGCCTTTCTAACAAAAAAATCGCCCTATTATCATTTCAAGGATCCGCGTGAAGAAGAAAAAAAAAGTAAAATAAATATTTTTTTATAAAGAAAACATAAAAATTATGATAGAAAATAAATAAAAATACGTGAGTACTTTATTTTGTTCACGATCCAATACAATCACCTCTTGTGTTTCAGTTCTCTTTCTCTATTTCCTCCTTCACCAAAGGCTAAGTCACAACTGAACTTTTTTTCTTTTCAGTTTTTTCCATAGAAAATTCCACAGTTCAATAGAAAAGTTTAAACCGTATCTTTAATTTTCATAAATATTTAGATAAACTAAAATAAATGTATAAAGTAATGTAAAGAAAGCTTATAAAACTCACATGGCAAGAGAAAAAAAAACACGCATATCACATAAAATAACACTTTATCATTAAACTTATGACTGCAATTAAAACAAAAAGTAATAATAATAATCCGCATAACTAAAATAGTGTAGTTTTGTCAATTTAAAGTAAAAAGAAAAAAAGAAAAATATATGTGATTCTTACAACTACATGACACCACGCTTGTCGGTGATGTTTTGGGAGTTGTACATGATGAAAGTACGAAATCGTATGCCTATTTCTGATCCATGTGTCTTTGTTTTAATAGCGTGCAGTATTACATACTCATACTATACTTCTACTAACTAAAGGGTTTAGTCTACTGAAATTGGTTAATCCTAGTATATAATACTATTAAGATTCAAATTCCTTTAACTCGATTACTTAGAACTACCTATAAAATATTCCCTTATCGATTTACTATTTTTTTTTATTTTATTACCATCTATTATATGTGATCACTGAAGATATTTCATTCTTATAATTATCATTATGGTCTATTGCATCTTAAGGTTGAAAACAGGTTAGACATCTTATTAAAAGAATCATAGTTCTCATATACACAAACTTCCCTTCTACAGAATGGCCCCTAAATAGCTTCTCAGAGCTATATGACCAAGCACCAATTCAATTATTAAACATGGATGTAAATACGGATCTGCAATACAAACTAATTTATGCTTTGCAAAGATGAAATGATTTTCATAATTGGGTTAACTCCTTCCTCTTCTGCTGCTCTGGGCACTCCTCTAGTTCAATTTACAACCTTAGCCCGTCACAATAATCGTAGGCAAGAACAAATTACGTGAACCTACCTATGTCAACGTTAACACGCTCTTCTAGCTGGCTTTTGTGCATTATTAAACCTATACAGAAGTTATAAATTGCCTCCTATGTTGTATGTTGGGAAGAAATGTTTCTGTACAGATCACCATCGGTCACCAAAGATATATCTTCTGGAGACAATTTCGTACATGTGCTCAAGTAGTGGTGAACTCCGCGTACCCTGCATTGAAACGTAGGTTGGCAACTATTCAAGGAAACCTGGATAAATTAGAATAAATCAAAAGGCTAAACTGAATTGCTCGACATTTACCTTCCTCTTCTCTTCTTTTCGACCTCTTTTGAAATGCGGAAAGCTTCAGACCTTGAAATTTGGCGTAATGAAGATAGATATTCGTTGAATGCAAAACCTTTTAATGACAAGGATGTTCTTGCAGGAGCAATGGATTGGATGACCTCGATCAGAGATCTTTTCTTTTCACTGTATTAAAGGCACCCATAGTAAGTTTTGACATCGAGAGACATACAGAAAAATGATTCCAAAAAATCACGAGAAAACTTGTCACAAGAAGAATTGAATATTAAGTAGAGATGAAAGGCAAGACGAAATACCTCTTCTGCATATTATTTATTGGGCTGTTCCACTCTGCTTCATTTCCAGTATGGAAAGCTTTTATTTTCGTGAGATCCTGTCGGGATAATTTCCCTAATGCCATAGTATCAGTGGAGGAAGTCAACATCTCAGACGTAATATCAACACAATTTGCACTACCCAACTTTGATCCTTCATCGGCTATAAGCTTAGCGTAAAAGCAAAACCCATGCTCAGCCACAGTGGACATTATCATTTGTTCACAATACCCATTTGATGCAGCTTCATTAGAAAGGGACGTTGAAGGTTCCATTATATCCTGCATGTGCATATATTATCATAATTTAGTGCCAGATCCACAAAGTAAGAAAAACTTCAAAGTTTTATTTTCAGCTGAAAAAGGTACTAACCCATTTAGGAAACAAGTCAGCATCTGAAATTAGATTGCACAGTCCACTAGCAAGTTTAACAATTTGAAAAGCACCAAGCTCTTCTGAGATAGAATGCTGTCTTAAGTCCACTCGACGATCACGGAGATCTCTCCACACGTTTTGTATCTTTTCTGTCTCGTCTAATGGATTGGACTGCTTCAATGTTGGCTTTAGTTTGAAATCCATTCGACTGCATTCATCCATCACTTTAACAATTGTTTCCGTATGTTCATCTTGAACATCATGCTGAACCCCTTGAAGAGAATGGTCTGGAATTTCAGTGTCCTCCAACAACTCTGGATTCTGTGACAATTTTGTTAAGCGCCTGCGAATATTGAAATTGAATGGTTTCAACTCATTATTCCCAGATACTTCTCGAAGACTGACAAGAGGTCCAGCAGGACCAGAAGACACGGCTCCAGACATTGTCTCTGTTCCATTTTCAATTTCAGTTTCAGGAACAAACGTTGATTCTGGCACACATGATACATCTAGTGATTTACATGTTTCATTTAAGTATGTACCATCAGCCGTTTCTGAATATTTAAAATATTCATCCTCTGAATGCTCCATATCGGAACAAACTAGTCTGTGTACTGATGTGTCGTGGTAGTTTCCATTTAATTGAAATTCTGATGGAAAACGATTATTTTCTTTCATCAGTTGTCTTGTATTAGCTTCATCATGGGAGTCTACAGGATATCCACTGTTTGAATCCTCGTCCTCAGACTCAGAGGACATAACTACAAGTTTCCTTCGCCCATTATGCCTAGAGGATGCAAGTGGGGAACCAGAAGAATTGGAAAACTCAGAAATATTGCTATGTTGAATTTCAAGCTCACAGTAATCTGTCAACGATCCATTCCTCTTAATCATCTCCACCTTCATGGCCTCTATATCGTCAGTCTCCATATACTTCACATTTAAATCTTTTTGCCGCTCACTTAAGTGAAGATCTTCTGTAGCTAAGCCATTGGAGTTTTCTTCCATTCTATTTGTTGGTTTGGCTATTTCATTCTCAATTAGTTCGGATATCACCGAGGGGAAATCCCAGGGCATTATCTTCGGTAGAATCTGATGGCCAAGCTCAAGATCAAATGGCAGTGAGCCATAACCTGTTTCTGCCTTTTCATCTGACAGCAATGGTGGAAATCATAAGGTCTTGTAAACCAATACAATGGCAAGAAGATAGATAGGAATTACAAATCATGTCATATTCCAATATTAATTCTAAGCGCAAATATAATAATAAAAAAAACAGCTTATAGAGTTGTAACTTTTTTAAAAAGACCTAACGGGAAAATCTACCAAAATGGAGTCATAACAGTTGGAAAAACGGGGAGTGAAAAGAAAAGGAGAATACTAATATTCACTCGCAAGATTAGAAACAGATTATTATTGTGCTAAAATACTAGATGACTACAACACACATTCTTAAATACTCCACACTTCTTATAATCACCTTCCTAAACACTTTTAAATCATGTTAACTAAAAAGCAACTTCGCCAATAGTAAAAGAAAGATAAAGACGAAAGGGGGGCAGGGGTGAATAATGATTACGTGTTGGTGATGATTTAAAAACAAAGTTTATCGTGACTACCCCAAGGAAGACAAATCAATGAATAATTATACAAACAAAAATGAATCTGTCCTCGGAATAAATAGTGGTTAAATTAATTTCACTGCTTTTCCTAGTCCATTTTACCCTTAAATGTAGCCACACTCACCTTTTAATATTTGCTTTGCTTTGACATGTACATGCTACAACCTACAACTAACAAACTAATATGGTCTAGAAACACAAATGAACAAAATGCTGTGAGCTATACCTTTTTGAAATGTTTTAGTCTGAAACCAGAATTGAAGATGCATAATGGTTTTTCGGATATCTCCATCACAAGAATGTATAAACTTCTCTAATAAAAGAGGATGGACGTTGATTCCTTCAGTGAGACAAACCTACAGGTTATTCATATAACATTAATATAAATTTGGACAAATTTCTTTTACTACCTGAAAACATAAACTGAAAAACATACAGTGTGCAAATGGCAAAGCAATTCCTTTGGCGATGGCAACACGAATGGAACATGGAGCATGTCAAACTTACGTGACAGACCAGGATTATCACCTAATGTACAACAATATGTCTACATAAATATGAACGTCTGAGAAAATCTGAGTAAAGAAAAAATGCATCATTCTAACCAGTTGCCTTACTGTTGCTGGTCAATATAATTGGCCCCTTTGAAGTCTCAGCAATCTGTTGTATGGCAGCAATACATCCACGATCTTCAGCAAAAAGGATGTCCACATCCTCAACTAGAACCAGAGGATGGAATTTATATTTTTCAATATCCTCATTTTCACCATGTAACTTTAATGTTGATCCATTAGGGCTATGAGCTAAATCATCGGATATGGTTAACGGTTCATCCACTCCATCAGCCTCCTCAGCAGCCTTACCACTGAGCATAGCCGGAGCTCGGGTCAATTTTATAGAGGTCTGTGAACTTGCAGTGTTTCCTGATTGCCTGAAATATATACAGATCAAATATTATAACAAAACACGTTGATAGAAGCTTCTATTTTGGAATAACTTCGCTTAAATACAATTGAATCAAGGCACATCAGGTAACAGTGAACATTAAAAAATATCACACACACCCTTATTTTACTTAGACCTAGATATTTTAGCTTGTCTCAAAGAGGATTGAAGGGAAGAACCAGTTTTTGCATATAAACACGGAGAATGACAAGTGATTGAAGAAAGAAGCAAAAACAACAAGCCTTCAAAAATTGTGTTGGCTTCTCACCACGCCAAACTTGAAGACCGTGTTGAGGTAGCTTACGACAAGGAGATTTTAAAAATACCCTTTTAAGATAAAGGAAGAAATTTTAGGGTCTGTTTGTCATCGAAACTTCTAGGAGAGAAAAAGAAAAACTAAGTTGACTTTCAAAAGTTCAAATTAGCTCATGCACAAGCTAATTTATAAAATCTCTCGTAGCTTCTTCAAATTTCTATTTTTAACTAGCACATAAGCTAATTTTAACAAATGAAAAGGTCAATTTCATTTTACTCTATATATTTTTCTCTCCTCTAAGTTTTATGGAGAAGTTTGTCCAGACATACCCCTAAAATACTTAAAGTGAAAGAGTTTTAGATAATAAAATTAATAGTCAGTTTCTGTAAGTAAAGAAATTATTTCTTGGCTATGAGATGATTTTGAAAAAATTTAATGGCTTACAAAGATTTCATAAACACTTGCATAAGAGTTCTGTTTTCTGAACAAGAGTAACTTTATGTTGTAAATGATTACAAAATATGTTCTAGGCTTCTGGAAAACAAATGTCTCTATTGTAACCAATTACATTGGGTTACACGAAAATAATTCAGTGACCATGTTATTTTACACCAATCTAGTCCCCACATCAAAAGCCTACAAGCAAAGATCTCTAGGGACTCCAACACCACTATCCCATGCTTAGTTCATAGTTGTTTAACTATTCTACTCACTTCTTTAACATCAAAATATTACTCTGACCCTCCCTACTGGATAATCGCAGTACTATGTTCTTGAATCTCCAACTAATGACAGATTGCTTTTTGCAACCTGGCATACAGTATTGTTTATCAATAACAGTTGAACGAAGGCATCTATATTCCTATGTTCGATAGCCTATTGTTTTCCTGAGAAATTTGAAATGTTCCTAAGAAAAAGATAACACTCAACTAATCCAACAATATTGCACGAAAGTGAAAGTAAATAAGTCATTTACAGTAGTTAAAATTACATAGCTCCAGAAGATTGGAAGTTATCAGCTAGCATTGTTAGAATAAGTTAGCAAACCTTTTGAACCCAAGTGAAGTAAGAGAATCTTCCAAATTCCTGATAGCAGTCCCATTTCTAGAATGTGATGAATTGATCTGTAGAGACAACATGAACCATAATTATGTTTGGCCATATTCATGGTTGAAAAGACAGACATATGACAATGAGAATAAATCTTTTAACTAGTAGATGTTTTAAGGGGAACAAATATATATTGGGCACATCTGCTTCTCAATAAGTAGATACGAAGCCTAGACAAGCAACGGGCAATACAAGTAATTGTTTCCACCATTCTTTCTCATTGTTTTAAACCAAAAATTGCCATCTTCAGACAATCATTATTCCCATCGGGCAGGAAAGAACAAGCTTAAATTCAAAATTTAGAGAAGACAGCAAACTTCATCAGGCTAAATTCAAATCTGGGTAAATAGTCACTGTGTATGATCTTTAGTAATGCTTATAAAAAAAAATTTAGGGTGGCTATTTACAGAACCATGGGATCCATTAATGAATATTATTACCACAAAGTATATCAGTTTATAAGCATACATTAAACAAATATTAATAAACTGTGATACCTCTAAAATATCAAACCCTTGCTCTTTGGCACAAGCATAGACAGCTGACGACTTGCCGCTCTGCAATATCAAACTTCTATTTAGCTACCAACTTCAACAGGAAGGGTTGATGCAGGAAAAAAACTGGTTCTAGATAAAGTTAAATAATGATAATGCTTTGCAACTATGATGAAGTCATCCAAAGAAAGAAGCACTTAGAAGGCATGGATATTAACGACTTAGACTTTATGCAAATAACTTTTGTTGAATTACCATGAAAAACAAAGATCGACATTCGTAAGTCCATGATACAATTATTAGAACTCAGATTAAATTAATATTAATGATTTTTTAGAACCATTATGAGCATACACAGGTTCAAAAATAGACAGAGGAAACTAATTGCTGAAAAGACAAAATAGAGACAGGTTCAAAAATCAATAATCAATAACTAAAAAGAAAATAGGGACTTGGATATAAGTAAAAGGAATGAAAAAATTGCCAGTCTCTGTCCAGAATAACATTTTCCAACCATGTTAGCTTAGGATTTATGTACCCATGGTTTTTATTACGTTTCAGTTTTTCTATCATCTAAACCACTTTCCATGGTTTTCTATTGGGTTCAATAATCAATAGTGCATTAGCATCTTGATTTGAAATAAGCTCTATTTGAAAAAGTCACAAGTCCCGGTCCTTATCCTAAATTTACTCTCCCATATTTTAAATTTTTAATATTAATTTCGGAAACTGACCATTATATTACAGAATAACAGTAGCCATCAGTATATGCATAAATGAGGTGCATAGACGACAATTCATGTAAATTGTAAGCAAAAGTTTTGAAGTAGATTTACACACCCCAATTGGCCCTGAAATTAAAAGAACTTTTTGCAGGGAATCCTTGTCATTTATATCTTCTGAATCATAGTCACTATAAGAACATTTATAATCATCATCGTCCTCTTCAACATCTTGCATGCCACTTTTATCCATGTCAGCATTATTCTTCCTTCTTTTATATCGCCTTTCATGCCAACGATGTAGCCAGTCACTCAATATATTAACAGATTCATCATTCCCACATACCTAAAAAAATCACAACAAAAAATGCAGAAATTAAGATCATAAAATTGAAAAGGCATGCAACCTTAATGTTTTTAAAAATTACCTCAACAGCCTTCGTTGGCTTGTATTTGTATGTCCATAAGTTGCAATCCTCCATATCTACACAACTACGGTAGTATGATCTCATACTGCAATGCATATGGCAGAACACAAGGTCAAACTCACTATCAAGGAATAAACTTCCGATATATGTCTTAAACATGTTTAACTGAAAAATAAAGTCAGTTTCTAAAAAACGAGCAACAGACTCTAATTATTTTCTCATTTACATTTGATAAATCCCGGTGCTTAACGCCTCAAAGATCACAATTACACAAGACAGTAGGCTAAGAGAAAGTGAGTCAAGATTGCAGAAATAATTGCTGTCATCAGGAAACCTTGGCTATCAAAATGGATACCAAAAACTATCTGAAACCATTTTGCTTTAAGCCACAATATAATCTCAAATAAGTCAATCAATCAGTTAGGACACAACTTCCTAGACATAAGATTCTCTAGAGTGGATCCAAAAAACAGCCCTACTCTCGCCAGCAGAAAAGATAAAGACATATGTAGACAATTGCAACACATTCTATTGTATCAAAATGAAGCAACTTTGACAGAATGCATCTTTCATAACTAAGCATCAGTTTGGAGTTGACTTCAACATAAGTGAAAAAAACATCAGCTGGGAGACTTCTTATTATATCACAACCATAAACTAAAAAAAGCTAGCAATTTGGGATTTATATGGAACAAACAAATTTCTGACTCTCATTCTGTGAGCTTCTGGCCACTACTTTGATTCAATAATAAACAAGGTCTTTTAGCTCTGACAGAGATAGAGAAATATTATGGTTAAATTTCAAAAGCTGTATACACGACTATCAGCCGTTAACTTATGATCTCCACAAGTCCTTATATAACATTTTTATATATAGCTTATACTGCATCTTACTATTTAACACAAAATCAGATGAACGTAGGCGATATACTAAAACCTTTTCCACCTTCAAACATTTATTTACTAAAATATCTCTTTACCAGATTTTTAGAAGCACTTTATACATATTTCATCCAAAAACCATTCCAGCTTTTTATTGCTGGAGATAAAGTGCAGCAAGAGGAATTACTTAGAATTTGCAAATGCGTGAAATGGACATATCTAGATAGACAGATAGAAAGCCATACATATATAGGGGCTTATATAATGAGAAATTACTTATTTTAAGTATGTCGATCATATAGCCAAGCATGAATAGTCAATAATAAAAATTACTAAGTAATCAAGCATTTAAAAAATTAGTGTGCATTCATATTTAATCCTGGACATTTATCTAACATTTAAAGGTTTCAGCATATTTATCTATAATGGGTCATTGACAAATGTACAAATGGTATTGCCACAAAGATACTTGGGTGGCATGTGTCATGCCTCGGCTAACCTTTCTTGAAGAAATCTACTTGGTGGTTCAGTATCTTTTGACTTTCTAAAAATGCCAGCTTGCACAGTTGTAGTAAAAGATTCATCCACCTCCATGTCCTTAACAATTTTTGGCCAACAGTCAACAACAAATTTAGACAGAGAAGAAAGTACCCTTCACCCTCTAAACTAGCTATAGTGTGTTACCAACATACTACAGCTATGCATAGAGAGTGTGTAAGTGACTCAGAACTACACAAGTGATTAACTAAAAATATGGAAGAAATGATATACCAGTTCGGCAGTTTCACGCGTCAGACATGCTGTTTGCTCTGCTAGGGATGCTGGGCTTGATGGTAATACTTCTTCCAGTTTTTTTGGAATTATAGAAAGTCTATCTGAAGATAAGGCATTCTGAGAAATTGAAACGCCCGATGGATTCAAAGAACTGTGAACCTTATCAAAACTTAAGGATTCAATAGAACCCTCCAAAACAGATGAATTTACACTCTCTTGACCATAGTTCATAGAGGTGGTATTCTCCATAAACGTCCAGTTTCTCCAGTGAATGGATGAGGTATCATCCTGCATGAACAAATTTTGTTCCCAACTCAATAATATGATGCTAAAGAATTCAAACCCAAACATCAACTCTGTGTGTGTTTGCGTGTGTGTGTGTGTGTATATATATATATAGAGACACACACAGGCTCCCAGCCAAAAGTAACATACCTTAACATTCTCAAATACATGAATAGGGCCACAAGTAGTCCTTTTACGCTTGCTCTTAGCTGTTGGTAAAATACATCCCGAATCGCTTTGAACTTTTTTTCCCTCCTTGCATAATGAAAAAAAAGGATGTACCTGACGTCCAGCATAAATCCTCGAATCTTCCTGGTTAAAAAAAAAGTTTCAAAATACACAAATGTCAAAGACTGTAGTTTCACAGTTTATTGACAACGAAAATGTGAAACTAAAGTTAAAGCAACAATACAAGGAAAGTTTCAGGGCTATGTCTTTTTACATTTAGATCATTCACAAGCTTCACCAAATTTTGTAATTTCACACAATTTAAAGCAAACGAGAGCAAAGGATTAAGCTTTTACAGACAGTGCGAAACCAAACACACTAACCTCAGCGGCCAATTTTGCTTCTAGAAACAAATTATACACCGGTGCCTTAACCTGATCGGAATTAGCCAACACCTGCTGCGAAGTTAATCCCTTAGTACCATTACCAGTTGCCTTTTTCTTTCGCGCGGGGCTCTGCTTGTAGAGGAAAAATAACAAAACCAAAAGCACAATCAGAAATTGAAGTCCTTGATTCTCTCCACTCAATGCATGTCAATGTATCCAGCAACACTTGAATTTCACCATAACATTACTAAGCACGAAAGATAAACCTTACAGATTTCACAAGTAAAGCAACTAAAGAAGAAAAAAGTTAAAGCTTTAAAAGAAGAAAATAAGAGAATAAGGAATTACCTTAGAACAACCTTTTTTCCGAGGAGTGGCTTTTGCCTTGGTCCCCTTCCTCTTCTTCTTGTTATTCTCAGCCTCAGAGTAATCCTCGTCGCGTTCGTCCTCTTTATCGTTCTTCTCAACGGGCTCCAGCGGCTTGAGAGGGAAGAGCGTCGATTGAACCAGCTTCCGGCGACCACTTCGGCGGGGTGGGGCGGCATTGGAGGAAGGACTGCAGTCCATGACGGTGGCGTCCATCTGGATAGAATCGAGTTGAGTCGGTGAGATCTATTGGATAGGGTTTTGGGAATTGGGGATAAAGCAAAAGGGGCGAATATGGCGAGTTGAAATTAGGGCGATAAGGATTTGGAGGGAAATCAGTTTCGATCTCACCGGATCTGGAGGGAACTGATGAAATATATTTCTGTTCTGTTTTCCGTTTTTTTACTGGAGAATTTTTAAGAATATATCTACAACATTATTAGATATGAAGTAACTTACAAAATACATGTATATCATAGTCAATAGCCCATAGCAATACATAAAAGATTCTTCTGTTTTTAGGTATATATTTTATATTTTTATTTTACTTTTAATTATATTTTAAATTAAAGAAAAAATTAAGATATTTTTATTTGTTTTAAATTATATTTTTCAGTGAAATAAATAAAAATAAATTATCCAAACAAAAAATACTGTAGTATAACTATTTATTATATTCTTTACTTAACCATCATTATGAATATTTTTTATATATATAAAGATAAAATTACTCTCTTTGACGGTATAAAAAAAGCGCTATATCACTTGCTAAGTTTCTTTTATGTAATTTTTTTTATTAAAAAGATTTACTCTTTAATAAATATAATTTATTTATTTATTTAATAAAAAATAATTAAATATTTTTCAAAATAATCAAATAACTCAGTTTTTAAAATAATCATCACATAATTTTTCTAATACTAATTTTATAAATTTATATATTTTTAAAAATTATATTATTTTCATATTTTTAAATTAATTAGTAAAAATAATAAAATTGTATAATTACTAATATTAAAATTGTATTTTTAAAATTATAATATAATGTAATAAAAATATTATTACATATACATATTCCTGGTGTGAGTTTGATTTTAAAACACTTCTTTAAAAGTGGTAAACACCATTTTATTTCAAGGATCAATAGATTATGACTCTAATTTTTACTTGTTAGAATATTTAAAGTATTCAATTAGATATTCAAATCAAATAATGATTTCGGTTAAAAATTCAACTTCAGTATTTTTAAAAATAAATTAAATATAGTAATCTTGAAGATTTCTTTCCTTTAAATATGTAACAAAATGATAAAGATGTTTTTTAGATTCATATCCATAATTTATTTTCAAATCTACTTTTTACCATAAAACCATATTCCGTTTTCATTGTTATCAGATTTTGTTGGTTTGGTGGCATTTTTAAGTTTGTCTACGTGTCCAACTACACAGAATTCAAGCACGCGGCTACTCTTCAGTAAAGTTTGGCTCAATCCAAAGGAGAAAGGATGTTTGTTCCAGATGAAATTTGGCATTTGAAAAATGTTTTTATGGATATTATTTTTTTAAAATTATGATTGTTTAATTGGAACAAAAAGGTTGCTATAAATATTCAAATATAAACTATAAACATAATACTTTGTTTTTCCTAATTTTTAATTCATTATCACGCTAAATAGTTTAATAAAAGTAACAATATACTTTTATTAGCCAAACTTTCATTTAAGTTTAGAAAATATTATCCTGATAGTTTCTGTAAATAATTTAACAATCAATCTTTCCAAGAAAATTGTCTCTACTAATGCTGTTTTTCTTTTAGGATAAAACCAATCTAAAAAGCCTACTTTCTCAATTTCATTCTGTAAGAAACTAAAAAATCTATTTCTGTCACAATGCCTCTAAAGAAATATGAAATGGATTCTCTTATTCTAGTGTTGTATGTTATAAATCAGCAACAACAATATATAAAGAGATTTCCATTTTTGGATGTATATTTTATGTTGTTATTTTTTCTTAATTATATTTTAAAATTATAATTATAATACTAAATTGCATAATTATTCACTGTTGTTTTATGTAACAGTTATTATTAATATTAAATATATAGAGAATAAGAAGTGATTTTTTTTAGTGAGTGATTAGTCTTGTATTTGTTTGTTTAACTTTCCCACGATATATAATGTAGGCAAAATTCGTTTTATTAACTAACTAATATTTTGGTAAGCAAAATACAAATGTTTATTTTGTATAACTATAATTTATTATTAATAAAGTTTCACTACAAGAAAAAAATTATTTAGAGACCAATTTTTAGCTACTAGATAAAATGGTTACTAATTGTGACAAAAATAGTCACTAAATTAGATTTTGGTTGCTAAATAACTATAAAATAGAAGTAATTATTCAATTTAGTGACAAATTAAGTCAAATAATTGGTATCTAATATTAGCTACAAAGGTTTTAGTGACCTATACCATTAGATTCTAAATTAGTCTCTAACTTAATTAGATACCAATTTAGAATCTAATGACATAGGTCATTAAAACTTTGGTAACTAATGTTATATAACAATTATTTGACTTAATTTGTCACTAAATTCAATCATTACTTCTATTTTATACTTATTTAGCAATAAAAATTTAATTTGGTGACAATTTTGGTCACAATTAGCAACCATTTCATTTGGTAGCTAAATATTAGTCTCTAAATATCTTTTTTCTTGTAATGTTTTAAATTATATATTTTTTAATTTATTTTTAATTGTATTTTATAATGTGATTATAATTATTTTTCGGTTTTTACAAGTAAAAGTGGTATGGTGAGATAGAAATGGGTGTTGTAATCTAGGGAAGATTGACCACTCCAATTAACGTTATGACCGACCGACTATATAGGCCGATTGAGAAATCTCTAATATTTTATCATAAGGCCAACGTATCTTAATTAGCTATAATTGTTGGACATGTGGCATTGTTAATGTGGACATGTGGCAAGCACTGATAGGACATTGTGTATACCAATTCATGAGGTACACCCTTAAGTTGGGCCTGTAATTCATAAGTTGGGCAGCCCATTTATTTTAAGGTCCATTTGAACTTAGATAGAAGTGGGTGTTGTAATATAGGGAAGATCGACCACTCCAATTAACGTTACTGTAAAATTATGTTATGACCGACCGCTATATAGGCCGATCGAGAAATCTCCAGTATTCCATCATAAGGCCAACGTACCTTAATTACCCATAATTGTTGGACACGTGGCATTGTTAATGTGGACACGTGGCAAGCACTGATATGACATTGTGTATACCAATTCATGAGGTACACCCTTAAGTTGGACCTGTAATTTTTAAGTTGGGCTTTCAACCCATTTATTTTAAGGTCCATCTGAACTTTATAAAAAGGAAAGTGACCATAAGAAATTAGGTATTGTTATTTGTCGCAACCGGGATCACGATGGGACGATCAAAATTTAATTTTAAAAAATATTTAAATTGAGATTGGAGTCGTCACCATAGTTTATTATGGAAAACCATAGAAAAACCAAATAAAGATGAAATAGTCTGCAAACCAAAGTAAGGGTTTGGGAGTCGGTTACGTGTGAGGAAGGTATTAGCACCCCACAACACCCGTCCTAAGACGGTACCATTAATCAAATGAATAAAAATAAGTGTGCTTTTAAAAATATCATTTTTTCCCAAATAATAACAATAATAATAAGACTAAAGACAAAACAAACAGATATATAAAAAAAAAACACAAGAAAACATGCTTATAAAAATCATAACAATAAATAATAATTAGACGGATAAAAATATCAAACAAAAATAAAACAAACAAACACATATATTTTTTTATTTATTTGGACCCGACAAGGTTTAACCTTGGTCCTACGTATCTCTATACATGATAGAAAATCAGGGTACACGTAGTTCTATTTTAAAAATTTGTTGGATGAAGTTTGATATTTTTTTAGCTTATGAATATTTTCTTTTATTTTTGGCAATTTATTTTATATAATTTTTTTAATTATTTTCTATTTTATTATTTTTTCTCTCGATAATTGTTTATTTAAAGGAAACTCGGGATAAGACTGTTTTTTTTATTTAAAAATGTTTATTAAAAAACTATTTTTATTTTAATTTGAGAAAGGAACTGATTCTTATTATCTTAAAGAAATTGTTTTTATACTTTAAAAAACATATCCTTTTTAATTTTTTATTCATTATTTTCAAATAAAAATAACTATTTTTTATACTAAAAAAAACTTTTTCTTTTATTTTATTTTTAAATTGTCTTTATATTTTATTTTCGAAAAATGTGTTTCTATTACCTTATTTTTGTAAAAAAAATGTTTTTTATATTTATTATCGAAAAAACATGTTTTTATATTTATCTCATTTTTATTATTTTTGAAGATGTTTTATCTTTATTATTTTAGGACTATTTTGAAACTTTTTTCCTTTTTTGTTTTGAAAATTTATATTTTTGATATATTTTCAAGAACTATTAATTTATTAAATTTTAGAAAACATTTGGTTCGTTCCTTGAAAATTAGAAAATGTTTTATAATTTATTATTATTATTATTATTATTTTATTTTATTTTAAAATCAAAGAGACAAGGGATGAACCTCAGGATATCATAATAACCATCAAACAGAGCAACCACATGTATGTGATAAGTATATAACACAGAGTAAATAGAACGTACCAGTTGAAGATCCTTCAAAAGCATGTTCCCTTCTTCTCTGAACTCTCACCTTCAAACGATCTACTCACTAATATTCATATTCAGGACCCTTTCTAATATTTCTTGTGCTTTTTCCGCCTCTATCCACTTGCTCACTATGCATATTTATACTAATTCTAGTCACCCCACTCTTAATTCAATTTTTAAATCTCCTAATTCCTAATTATTCCCACTTAATTATAATTTGTGGACTGCCAATTGATTATTCTCTTTTAATTCAGATTCAAATCTATTAATTCCTAATTATCCCCACTTATGACACCAACTGACTGTTAAATCCCAAGGACGAATAGAGACTGAAAAATGGGCTGAATTGTACCATTATTGTTGTTATGGCATCATAACCTCCCATACATATAATCAAATTCGAAAATAAAATTAATATGGGGAATAAATGGGGAATATTGGAGGTAATGTGACTGACACATTTTATTATTATTATTATTTTAATTCATTTTCTTTCCTTTATTGTTTTTTTTTCATTTTTATATTTATTGAAAGCAATCTAAATAACACAATAATAAAAATAAAAATAAAT
>Ga0209489_101011_pt1 | contig 56939 bp, 25 predicted proteins | sample SiratrowhiteBW_FD_187527 | JGI IMG/M metagenome (GOLD analysis project Ga0209489, IMG submission 187527) | Root nodule microbial communities of legume samples collected from California, USA - Siratro white BW (SPAdes) (version 2) | ecosystem: Host-associated > Plants > Roots > Nodule | place... | reverse complement strand
ACATTCTCATTAAAATTTATAAGTGAAACTGAGTATAATCCATAATTTTTATGATTTCTAATAAATTCCAATTAATTGTGTATAATCTTTTAAAAAGTATTTTTCTTTGCACTGTTTTTTTTTTTTCCTTACAACCTTATTATTGATATATATTACCATTAATTTCCTTAATGACTTATTTTTATTGAAAAATCTGAATGAACTGACTTTTTATGTAGGGGGATTTCTGTTTCTAACCATTTTTTCTTTATTCACGTTACTCAAATTTTAAAACTTTCATCATGAGACCAGTGCCACTATGAGAAATGACTTGTCCATATACAAATTATGATTTTTTTTAGAAGATCAACAGCTAATTTTCTTATCAGGAGTATTACTTATTTTATGTTTACTTGTTTTGAAAGAATCAGACCCAGCTTGATAACTCATCATGAGCACAATGATGTATATATAGTTGTTGGCAATTGGGATTTTATTCTATACCGAATGCAAATTCGAAAACTTGTGGATCTTTCCTTTCAGGTATATTGACATGGCTGAAACACTGTGCCAGAAGCGTGCCCTTGAAGCGTTTAGATTAGATCCCGCTAAATGGGGAGGTAAACACACAAAGACGACCAAAAGATAGCCGCACAACCTGTGTTCTATTTTTTTGGGCTTTAGCAGAATGAACTATTTTTCTTTTCTTGTTAGTAGCATGCAAGGGAATGTGTCTATTAGTTGCAATTGTTATTGTTTTCGAGCCATGGTAATACTTTTTCTACGGAGCTCTGAACTGTTTTATACATGCTAAGGTTGAATTCAAACTAGGTTTCTAGAGGTTGCAGTCTGAAATGAGCTTTGCTGGTTAAATTTCGAAATGATCACCCAGGAGCTTTCTTGATGCTCAATCAATTCATAGAAAGTATTAGCTGTTTGCTTAAGTCTTCTGATATGTGATTGAACCCATTTAAATTGCAGTGAACGTGCAGCCTCTGTCTGGATCTCCCGCAAATTTTCATGTTTACACTGCATTGCTAAAACCCCATGAGAGAATCATGGCACTCGATCTCCCTCATGGAGGCCATCTTTCTCATGGATATCAGGTACTTTGAAGTTTGAACCTCTACCATCTTTTCATCATAATTTATTAACTAGCCATACATATATAACATTATTGACTTTTTCTTTTTTTAAAACTTACACTTTTTTTAAATATTAATCTTTTTTTTATTTTTATTCGAGTCAATGCGTAAACTGTTAACTTGTGGCAACCTTGTAAGAATCAAATTATATTGTTTACGTTTTCCAGACAATCTCTCTTAATTATTTTTAAATTCATGCTAGAAGTTCTCTCAAATCTCAATTCAGTTAGAGTCTTCATTTACAACTAATATTGTTGCTACTACTATGCAGACTGATACCAAAAAGATATCTGCAGTCTCCATTTTTTTTGAGACAATGCCATATAGATTGAACGAAAGTACAGGATACATTGACTATGACCAGGTATCGTTGCAGGGTATATTTTGTCATGGGGGATACTGTTGGCTACATTTCATAGATATATTTGTGTTACCTTTTATGCCATCTAAAGGATATTTTTTTATGTGAAAATCTTGAAATTCAGTTGGAGAAAACGGCTATACTCTACAGGCCAAAATTAATTGTTGCTGGAGCCAGTGCTTATGCACGCCTGTATGATTACGCACGTGTGCGCAAGGTAACATGCAAGCACGAGTATAGAGTGCCTAAAGATTTTATAAATAGATTGTATGCTATAATGTTTTATTTTTATCTTTTACTTGAAAAGATTGTACGGAAGTCCCAACCTTAAATTCTTGAAACATGTTACAGGTTTGCGATAAACAGAAAGCTATATTATTGGCAGATATGGCACACATCAGTGGATTGGTTGCAGCTGGAGTTATCCCATCACCTTTTGATTATGCAGATATAGTTACTACCACAACTCACAAGTCACTTCGGGGACCAAGAGGAGCCATGATATTCTTCAGGAAAGGGGTTAAAGAAATTAACAAACAAGGAAAAGAGGTAAATTCCTAGGCAAATTTAATTTGACATTTTTTTTATTTTTATTTCTATACTCTTAAATTTCAGTTTCATCCATAGGATAGCTTGTATTGTTTCCAACTTGAACTGATGTAAATTCATAACAGTAATTCTTTTTTTCATTTGAAGGTACTCTACGACTATGAGGACAAAATCAACCAAGCTGTTTTCCCTGGACTGCAAGGTGGCCCTCACAACCACACTATTACTGGTTTAGCTGTTGCATTGAAGCAGGTAAATAAGTCGAGAACATCGCATTTTTACTCTTACCAGTAGAGTGACAGACTGAGATGGAAGGGCGGTGTCACTGTCTGTTTTTCTTCATATTTTCGTGTCCACTTACAGTTACCAATGAAAATTTTATAGTAAGATTTTCTCGTTACTTTATGCAATCCACAGAAACTACAACATATGCCAAATGGGTGGGGTGAATAAGTCATAAAATGGACATTAGTTTGTAGCTTTCAAAGTGTAGCCAAAAATGGTTCCCCACGCAACGACTTGGAAAGCTGATTCTCTGGAGCCATAACTTCTTTTTAACTTACTAAAATAATTGACATTGTGGGATATTAGTATGTGTTCTGCATATGTTTATCTAATGATCGTGTATATCTCTTTCTCTTTGTGGTTGCGAATGCAGGCTACAACTCCAGAATATAGAGCATATCAAGAGCAAGTTCTCAGCAACAGCTCAAAATTTGCACAGGTACCTTCTCAAAAAGAGATCCTCCTTTTCTTTCTTATTTTGGATCTTAATCCGCAAAGTGGTTACTGATTGCCTTTTCATATCCAAGAAATTCACCTGTACATAAAACTGAAATAATAATGTGTTTCAGGCTCTGAGTGAGAGGGGCTATGAGCTTGTTTCTGGTGGAACTGATAATCATCTAGTTTTAGTGAATCTGAAAAATAAGGTAATGGTAATCTGCTTTGGCATTTCTTCTAAGCTTCATTGACTCCGAACGAGAAATAGTCACTTCTACTGCTCGTTGATTGTGCAATAGTCATAAAACTGACCTCAGTTATGAGTATACTTCTTATATTTGTGGTTTCATTATGGAGAAATTTGGTAAAATATGCAGTAATTTATTTGAATATTACGGGTCAGTAAAATAGACAATTTTTTTTAAATGTGCAGGGTATCGATGGGTCCAGAGTTGAGAAGGTGTTGGAAGCAGTTCATATTGCAGCTAATAAAAACACTGTTCCTGGAGATGTGTCTGCTATGGTTCCTGGTGGCATCAGAATGGGTACAGCTCTATATTTTTTGTATTGCAATTTTCATGTCTTCAGTCACTTAAAGGATCTCTTTTGTGGAATTCAGGAACCCCTGCTCTTACTTCCAGAGGATTTGTTGAGGAGGATTTTGTTAAGGTAGCAGAGTTTTTTGATGCAGCTGTAAAGTTGGCTGTGAAGGTCAAAGGAGAGAGCCAAGGTTCTTAGATCTTCATTATGCTTCCTTAATATGCGTTTGTTTCTTTATCTGGGCACGGCTGAAATAAAGCTTTTTAAGCTCATTCTGTTGGCTTGTTAGGTGCATACTAAGGTAATATGTGTTTGCTGAACTTTTCTAATCAGGAACGAAACTGAAGGACTTCTTGGCCACAATTCAGTCATCTTCTGCCATTCAATCAGAGATAGCAAAACTCCGCCATGATGTTGAGGAATATGCAAAACAATTTCCAACCATTGGTTTTGATAAAGCAACCATGAAGTACAAGAATTGAGAGAGGAAAATTTTCCATTAGGTATGTTTTTCTTTACTCATTTTCTCATTAGTTTATTGTTTTCGTTTATTTGTTATAAAGTCATATGGGTGGTGAATCACTGTTCATTTTCTACAACCATATTACAATTATATATATTATTTTAGTATTATATAATATTTTATTAAAGCAGAGGTAGTTGGAGACAACTGAAAGGTGGTGTACTACGGACTTTCTTCTTGTCTCATTCAAATAACTTTTGTACTTACATTTCATTTCATATTGCCCACTCAAAGCTACAATTTATAGGAAAAGAAAAACAATGTGATGCCAATATAAATTTAAAAACTGATATAAATGAGCGAGTTTTTTACTTATTTGTATTCTCTGGGACAGGAAAGTTTCTATTATTTGACATTTCTAGCATTTAATTTTCTCATCTAGGACATTCATAGTCTAATGTTCTCTAACAGATATTAGTTTGCATTGTGACAGGTCATTCAATGGTCTTACTGGAAAAGCAATTCGACATGATCAGTTTTCCTGATTCATGGTAGTAGAGGACGACAACATATGCTTTGAGAAAATGACAAAAGCCTTTGTATGTATGAATCTAGAAATCTTGATCACTATCTTCTTGAAATGTATAGATACATATGTAATAAAGGCTTCAAGTATCAAATTTCCTGAACAGACGATTGTTGAACCTACCCCCTTTAATGGGATTACTACCGATCATAAGAAGTGATTGTATCTTCTAAAAAGTCAATTAGCCTCCTCCACTGCATAGAACCTTGCTGAATGCTGATGTTAATTCTTTTATCACTTTCATTATATTCCTTAAAATATGGAAGCAGATATGGCAGTTTCAATGTTTGAATACCTGTCTTCGGGAGCAGCAAATGTTAGCCATATTTGACAAAATGTAAACAAGAGTGAAAATAGAATTGATACATCCTAAAGAGAAGTAAACATACAAAGTGAAGGGGAGAAATAAACGAAAATTATTAGGGAATAGAAATGCAGGAATTGAAAGAGATGCTTGAAGTAGTAATGCTGAACTAGATTTTTTTATCACTTAAATTTTAAGATAAAAATCTTAGAAATACATACATAATTTAAAATTTGTCCTATAATATTTCTAAAACAATATTTTAAAAACCTTATTCCTCAGTATTATTATGATAAAAGTATTGTGCCTAGATTCTTCTCCCACCTGTAATATTCTTTTGTAGAAATTAGGAGGTGTTTACCTAAATAAAAATCCTTCACTTCAAAACATACCAATTCAAGCATTTTCTTTTTTTCTTTTCTAATATCTTCTTTTTTAGAGTCATGGGTATCTTTTGTTCATAATAGAGCTTTCGTGCCAATTCAGAAATCTTCACTACCATCTCATAAGTTCCGTTAAAAATTGATTTATTCGTATTTTTAGTCATTTTCAACGAGAAATAGTATAGCTTGACCAAGCATGATTTTATTTATTTATTTATTCAGATTTGAGATATAAAGTCATTCCAAATGTTATATTAAAGGTAAAGGAAAACACAAAACAAACTTGAAAAAACATCATTTTATTTTATTTTTTAATGTTTTCTTTGTTTGAGATTCATAGGTTGTGTTAAAGTCAGTTCTTTGTGAAGTGCAGGAAAACACAACGGGATTGATTCATTTTCAAAAGTTTTCTTTAAATCTTTTTTAAGTAAATTGGTTTGTGAAGTGACACAAAGAAACTAACTAAAAAGAACAGATGATGGTTTTTTAAATGCTTTCTTCAAAACATTTTCGCAAACTAAAATATTTTAAAATACAGTTGTTAGTTATTTTTTATTCTTTTTCTGAAAGTCCGTAATTTTTTTCTCTTACAAAATATGAAAAGTTGGGAACTTTATCATTGATTTTCTGAAAGCAAAATAAATAAACGATAGATATAATACTATACCAAAGAATAATATTCTTACATCTATGTGAAAACAATAACAAAATGTCTATTACTTTCAATATCTCTTAAATGAGTCATGTTAGTATATATCTAAAGAAGTTTGTCGTGAGTTACTCATAAACAAACAAATATATTATGAGTATTATGAATAATTTTATTGTATAATTATAAAAAGTAAATAAGCTCGAAAATTAGTTTAAGAATAATATGTCCTGCATTAGAGTAGATAATAATACTTCAAAGACCAATTGTTTGTTTTACATAAGATCCGACAAAATTTATAAAATCAAATATTCAATCTATGTCTGATAATTTCACTTATTTCTATTGTATCGTGATTTAACTAAACTTTTTTAATATTTAATTTGATATAAGAAGACGTAGGATGGTTCAAATATAGGTTATTTTTTATCATGTTTATATAACAACCATGAAATTTTGATATAGTTTTCCAAATACAAATCCATATATAGGATACGTGTTTAATAATATTATTAATCATGTTATTTTTTAGTTTTTGGTCTATCAAAGGACGTCACGTCTCAATATTAGTTTTTATTAAATAAAAATTTAGTTAATGAGGAGTAGATATTTATATTAGCAAAGAATTTATCTTTTAGAGATCTCAAGTGAATTCATAACTGTTTTAAATGAAGAAAGTTTCTCAAAACGTGAAGAATGATATCAAAATATCTAGTAAACAAGGATTGAGATGCAATATGATAAGAAAGTCTCTTAAAAATAAGTGGAAGACTTGTCATAAAAAAAAATGTTGATTTTCTTTCTTCTAAAAAACGTTAGTTTTTATATTTTCTTTCAAATAAGGCTTAATTTATAATGGTGGTTGAGAATTTATTTATAAGTTAAAGATTTCATGTAAATATCTTAAGGCCAAACCACAACATTTTCCTCAAAGGATTCTAAAAGATGTTAATATCATTGATATTATTGATGATGTCTCTTTGTATGCAAATTTTACCAATGTTACAATTTTGTTGATTTCATAATCCTTTATACTTAGTTGAGAGTATATAATATGTAAATATGAAACCTTACAACATAGCTCACATGGACCGAGTTAATTTGGGTACCAAAATTTGGATTGATCTAATACATCCATTGTAATTATTATATTTTTTACATTTTAGTAACTACCTAGCACATGAATTGTAATCGTTATATTCTTTCATTGGTGTAACTTCCAAGTGCATTCCTTCATGTATATTCATCTTAGTCATCTTAGAGGAATCATTAAATACAAGCATTGTTATAACTTCCAAGTGCATTCCATCATGTACATTCATCCTAGTCATCTTAGAAGTAATCATTACATTCATGTACATTGGTAACCACCAAGTGCATCTTCCTAATTTCAAGAGATTAGTTAGACATAAACATAGTTAAGTGTAGTTAACTCTTTTTATCTTTTGAGACTCCTTGTTTGATCAAATTTCATAGTTATAAATAAGAGTGGTCTCCATTGTAAAATATAAACAAGTTGAATGAATAAGTATTTCTTTGAGAAATTGTGAGAGTTCTTGAATTTTGTCTCTACTCTTTTTTTTTATTCTTATCTTAAGAAGTCTTCTCAAGTGGTTGATCCTCCTTCACTCATCCTTGAACATTTCTAATCTTGAAGGTGGCGTGTTCAATCATCTCCTTATTCCATTTTTACATCAATTCCTTTAGTTTCATGTTTTCATACTTACAAACCCATTGATTTCTCTCTTAGACACAAGCATGGCTTCCATGGCGTATTTCTTTGTGCCACTTTGAGTTCTCTCTTAAAAATATCATCTTCATCTCTTTTTTGGGTTGGTCTAGATCCTAAACTCCTCTAACAACTCATATCATTGAGACTTAAGGATCAAGCAACTTTTTACATCTATTAAGCATTCTCAAACCAATAGTCAAGCAGAAGCCACAAACCGAGTAATACTACAAGAAATAAAGAGAATGTTGCAGGCAATGAAGAAAGGATGGTTAGAAGAGGTCCCAAGAGTATTGTTATGGAACAAATGCCTTAATACTAGTAGAAATCACTAAAACCACCCTCCAAGTGACAAAATTCTTCCCTAAAACCTCAAAGAAAGGTTTTCGAACCAAGCTTGATGTAATAGATGAAGTCAAAGAGTGTGCTCAAATAAAAGGCAACACATTAAAGCAACGTGTGGAGGTGAAATACAAGAGCAAGGTTATTCATTAACAGTTCAAGATTTCATATCAAATGATGAGGAAGTCTCAATTGAACTTAATGGACAACAAGTTTGCTCCGAAATGGAATGAACCATATAAGATAAAGGAGGTACTCGACAATAGAGCTTACAAGTTCGAAACATTGGACCAGGGCTCATTCCTCGCACTTGGAACATGACAAGTTGAAAGTTTCATTTTAGTTAATGATGTAAAACATTACTTTTAGAGTGACAATATTTTTCTTTGAGTTTTTTTTTTTAAATTATTCTCAAGGGTTTTTAATGAGATCACATTTATCAATAAATATTTGTGTTTTCAATATTTTTTAAGTTTTCAACAAATAACAAACCACCTCAGTTGAGTATTGAGGTGAGGATCTCAACTTTGTTTTGAGATGAAGCTCACCTCAGCTAAGTATTGAGATGAGGATCTCGGCTGTGTTTTAAGATGAAGGTCACCTCGAGTGAGTATCGAGGCGAGGATCTTAGTCGTGTTTCAAGATGAAGGCCACCTCAGATGAGTATCGAGGTGAGCATCTCGGTTGTATTTTGAGATGAAGGTCACCTTGACTGAGTATCAAGGTGAAGATATTAGTTGAACATCAAGACAACAAACGATCTTAGTCGTAACCAGGTATCTATTTAAATAAATCTCAAAATTAGCTCTCTAAGTTCTTAAAATTTTTTTGAAAAAAAAAGTTTACAAGGTACATGACATTATATAAATTCCCTCCACAATGATTTTCAAGCTTCTCATAGAAACTAGTAGTTTATTATAGAACTTAGTTCAAGTGATTATACAAAGACACCACACTTTAATAGTATTATGTAATTTCAGGATTAAGTACGTCACCTTGATTATGGAAGCAATAATATATTCAATAAATAAGTATAAAAACACATTATACAAAGCCTTGCAACAAAGTCTTGCATCAAGCATATAATAAAGTCTTGAAAGTCATCTTCAACTTATTACATATTTTCATTCTACTAATTGTCCATCAACTACAACTTAAAAGGGTCTAGGATCGAAATATCCAAATCATGGTAAAAAATGTGAAGTTGGGCGATTACACGAGTGAAGCCGACCCAACCATTTTGTCTTTCAATGCATCTTCTTTCTTTTGCCACTCCTTCTCCTTGGCTACTATCTTTTTCTACAAATTTTCTTCATGTTATTTCCATATTTTTTCTTTGTCAACACACTCCTGGACGAGTTTTTCTCTCTCATCTTCAGGCTCGCCTTGCAGGTGAGCAACTTCCTTTTTATTTTCAGTTAAGAGATGAGATAAAGACGAACACGAACTTGAGCAATTTCTGCAACCTCAGTTTTTAGCTTGTTGACCTGGGCACGAAGTTGGTTGACTTTTGTGAGACCAACTTTGACACGATCAAGTTCACATTAGAGTTCTTGACAATGCTTTGCTTTTTTGTCCTCCACCCAAAAAAACTCCCCTTAAGCCTTTCTTTCAGACACGCATAACAAAGTTGCCATCTTACAAACCAAACCCTGCATATTTTCATGCAAGGAAGATAAAATTTCCTTATCCAAGGCAAGTGCCTCGTCCTCTAGTAAATTGAACGCTTGCTTGTGACCCGCGAAGTTGAATTGAGAATTCCTAAAACTTTGTATTTTTTCAACCAAAGGAGTTGGGTTTTATCCCACTTAAACACCCATCGATGGACATCGACCATCTGACCTCGACCCAGTTGATGGGGGTGGGTCCAATTTTCTACCACCTTACTTTTCTTCCTCACAAGTGGATGATCATAAATCGTAGTCTCAGTATCGTCTAAAGGACATTTACTCACTCTAACAACAACTTAGGTCTTGGTTAAGTCAAATTAAACCTTGGATGTTTTCCCTGCATCCCTAGTACTCTTTTCAGACTTTATTCCCTTCAAACGTCGAGCCAATTTGGTTAAGTCAAATTGAACCTTGGATGTTTTCCCTGCATCCCTAGTACTCTTTCCAGACTTTATTCCCTCAAACGTCGAGCCAATTATCTGTCGGAAGTGGTCATTTGCCGATCTACACAACAAATACATTCCATAATATAAACTAACACGAGAATTAAAGAGAAAGGGATATACCAACGTAAGTCTTTAGGTCCATAGCTCTGTACTCAAGCTTTAACAAAGTGCCGATGTCAAAAATGGTCCCTAACTTTTCTAAATCTATACAATTTTTATGTTGGGTTTCGTCAAGTTCTTCCAAGATCTGAGCACTTTGGATATGAGGGTTTGAGGACCATTACAAGGGGAATCCCTCAAGCATCGAAAGTTCACGAATGGAGGAGTGAACTTTAAATGCATTTTGAAATTTTTATATGAAGATTGGAAAAGGGTAAGAAGACATGTACCACTCACACCATTCAGTGAAACCTACATTTGACGGGAATATCTTCTACTCTAAAAAAAGTAAAACAACATATTCAGAGTGGAAACCATACTAAAATGGATACACAAAATGATAAACACCTTAATAAAAGTCCAACTATTGGGATGAAGCTGAGTTGGAGTGACATTCAGTATTGCTAAAACTTGCTTTTTGAATAGGTCTAAGGGCAATCTAAGTCCTACCTTTGAGAATATAGTAACATAAAAGAAACAAAAAAAGTCCTTCAATGTCCCTAGTATCATCCCTACAAACGAGTTCGTTCGACTCACATGGTTGGATTACAACATTTTCTTTATGGGTCTTATAAAAGGTCTAAGAATCTCTTAAAGCACTAACAATTTCAATTGAGGTATAACTAGGTGTTTCCTTTAATAATTTGGCTTTAGCCTAAGGATAAACAATTTCGTAAGTCATGAGTACAAATAAGTAGAAAATTCAAAATGTAGAGAAGCCTTAGAATTGGAGAGACATGATGAAGCTATGACCCTCTAGTAATCTAATTTGACAAGCGAACGACAAATAATTATCATAGAAGGGGAAAGATTGAACATACCTACGAGATACTTAAAGAGACACAAGAGTAACAGAGGAGGCTATGAAAAAGTTGGTGGCGTGTAGAATGCAAATGTAGTGGAAGAATAGGAAGTGAAGATGATTGAATGACATGATCTCAAAAGAAGCGTTGAGAAGGAAAGTGGCAGAGACGGTTAAGCAAGACCAATGGAATTTTGCCACGTGGAATGTTGACGAGTAGGTGTGACATTTGAAATTGCCTACTTTTGAATTTGCCTTTAAAAACTTCATGTTTGGTGCCAAGAAAACCTTTTTCGTATCTGGCTCAAAGTTAGAAGATTGTGAACGGTTCTATATCTAAAATAATTAAACACATGAAATATTATAGAAATGAAGGGTACTTTTAGGAATATTATTACTGTTGTTGTAGTCATTTTTTAAATGACTATGTTCTTTAACACTCAAGATGATATTTAACACTCAAGTTTGGATGATGTGTAACATTATTTTTAGAATAACAAACTCTTAAAATAATAAAATTTAATTATAGCTGTATTTGTTACCTTAATATTCTATTGTGATTATTAACATATTTATCAACAAACTATAATTTTGAACACACAAATTATAAATAAAAGGACAAGCGAGAGAATCAATCAATTTCTATTTAGGTTGGCTTAAAAATTTCGAACTAGAGCCAATATAAATCAAAATAACATAGATTTATCTTTTATTCTAAAAAATATCTAAAAATTAGATGTTTTATATTTAAATGTTTAATTATTGTTTAAACATTATATATTTATAATCTATTACAAAATACTTTTTTCTATTAACTTTACTATTTATTGTTAAAATTTTTATTTTATGAAAATATGTTGCATATATTTTTATACTTATTATCATTAACATTTAAATACTTAGGTACATTACTTTGACTATTAAAAATATTTAAAGAGGTTAATCAAATTTTTATTTACATTTTATTATTATTTTTTTCTGGTCTTTCATCTTAAATTTCTTTTTACACTTTATTTCACTTAGGCGTGAATATACATAAACACACTCCCATAATCTTAGTCTTATGTAATTAGGTATGGTGTTGAGTGGAGAAATATTTCGTTTTTTAATTTAGTGTTATCCACTATGTAAATATTTATCAAATTTGAAAATGAATTAGGTTAGAGTTAGAAATTACTGCTTTCGTTCACCTTTAGTCTCCACAGAGGGTGCATGTGTGACGTTTGTGGTTGTCTCTCATAATATTTTCTTTTTTATTTATTTAATCACTTTTTTAATTTACTTTTTAAAAATATAAAAAATACCAAATATGTCTTTTTACTAATATATATATTCAGATAGGATCGCATGTTTAATTTATCTGTTAAAATTACAAAAATTATAAATAAAAACGTTGAAAAATAATTCACAATTTCTAAGAGAAAAAATTCTAATGCAGAATTTTCTATGCATAGTTTATATTATAGACATATATTTTTTATAGGTAAATTTTATAATAATGGAAATGACTCGGATCTTTTGAAAGGAACACATATTTACGGATAATTACTAAATTTTGGTGAACAATAATATAAAATTTCCAATTAATATAGTTAGTGAAAAATATAAAATGTAGAGGGATAAATAGTATTGGGAAAAAGTAATAATTTATGATGATACTGGAGGTATAATGACAATTCTGTGTAGTGTTAGTTTTCGTTTCCAAACTGAATCAACCTCTGGTGCTCATTGCGCCCAAACCGTCTCATCAGTTCCATTACCCATCGTCTTGCATTCAAGCTCTCCAAGCTTGCCACCCGTAAGCTCGCCGTGATCAGCAAGGTGTCGACTGTCAAGGTCGTCACCACCCCATGGTCACAACCCAACTCCTCGTCAAATAGCCGCTAAGGTAACACTTGTGTCATTAGATTAAAACAGTTCATACACAAATTAGGGTTCCGTTTCTGATTTTGGTGTCTCCACATCAGTCAATTGCTTGCCATTGGTGCTTCTTCTGATCTGGAGTCACTTGCATTCTTGTTGTCTAATTTCTCTGTCACTGTGCCCACATTGTATAATATATGTGTAAAATTTGTATAACAGGTTAGGAATAAAAATTTTGTTTGTTCATATCATGCTGATTACCACTAGAATCCTGTACCACCATTTTTTTTAGTTCAAATGCTTCTTTATCGGCTTCAAAGTCACCGTGTTTTGAGTTTTGATTTAGTTGCGGACTTGACCTTCCAAAGTTGTTTAGTTACCAAGCTTGCCTTCACTTTTGACCCAAACAAACTAAAGATAGGGCCTGATATGTTGCTTTATAGTTTGACATTTTTTTTTTTCTCCTCGGCATTGATTTTTGTTATTTGTGTACTTTGCCTCTTCCTTTTGATAGCTTCATTTTTCTTTTGGTTGATAATGTTGTTATAATTCTGGCTGCAACATATGATCTTTTTTTATTAACATGGATTGATTCCACAGATAAGAAGTGTAGTTATCTTTCTTCAATATTATGGATTTCGTAAATGGAATAGTTATTTCGGTCAAAAGTAGTAAGAGAAGCAAAGCTTTGGGCTGGGTCATGGTTCAGCCCAGGGGAAAAAATGGGCAAAGATTAATATGTGCAATCCAAACTGTAGGAAAACTTTCTATAGTTTATCTCAGACTAAAGGTGGTTAGTGGTGTCATTCTCCTAATAGGATGACTTTAAACTCGGAAGTTTAGGATTGTTGTTAGGAGAGCCAAACCACAGAAGCTAGTCATTGCAGTAGGATAGCCCATAATGTCTTGGGATAGCCATAGTTGTCGATTTAGTGACCGAGAGTCTTTCCTTTGATAGATAGTTTGTGAAACTACTTGTTCCTTGTGCTATTATGTTATTTGAAATTTTCTGTTTTTGAAATAAAATAATGTTGATTTTCTTGGTTCAAGCCATGAAAAGTATACATATTGCTGTGTAATATTCTTTTTTTGTAAAAATGGCAGCTGCTATTATGACGTGATTTAGACTTGAGCATGGGCAGTGTTGATACTTTGATGAAACAAAATCAAAGAAGGGTATTAATTATCAAAGATGTGAAATTTGCACCTTGTGTTAGACCTAGTAATGCATTTAAAGTAAAATACCATGCCTGATGTCAATAGGGTGTAACATGTAATTTTACTAATGAGTTTTTGTTTTATAATTTCAATGTAAGGCCCTTCATCTCTATTTGTTACCCTATTTATAACAAACATGACTCTACGTCTTTGTAGTTTATAAGTTGTGGGAAAGAAGCAGCAAATTCCATCCAAAGCCCAGTTGACAGTTGCATTGTTCTTGAGAGAGAAGATGCTGCCAAGGGCATTATTGGCCAGATTCATTCAACAATCCTCCACTGTTTCTCCTTTCCAATTCAATCAACAGGCATATTATTGTGTTTTGCTACACTAGTGTCCTGTTTCAAAATCGATGCTTATCTCAAAGGTTTGGAAATTTTGCAGAGAGCATTGCATAGCAGGAATAAGAAAGCATTGGAGTTAATTGCTAAAGGCTGGAATGCTTTGAAGGAGGTTGATAGAGTAATAGATTATTGCGAGCTCAATGATAAGCGCCTCATTCCTCTTCTCAGGGTAATGAGTGTTTTAACAACCTATAGCTTTTGCTTCCTTATTTGAGATTTCATACTGAGAAACGAATAAGTTACTTATTTGAGGTACAATGTTAGACAGCTAAGGAGAATTTTGAGCTTGCTTTGGAAGCTGATAACACCAATACCCATGCCAGGTATTGGTTGTCCAGATTGCATATGAAGTACCATGTTCCAGGAGCTAATAAAGCTGTGTAAGTGAATTCTTTCTCCTCATCTTGTATTTCTCTTCCTGCTCTTGATATACTCCATTATGTGCAGAATTCCTATGCCACACAATTTTATTTCTATTATTTATTTTAAATTAATAAGGATGGAGCCCGTGATTCCCTAGAAAATTGTTCAAGTCAGGCTACTTTTCAATGTGAACTTAGCTGAGTAGCAATCCACAAGGGCCAAGTAAACATTAGAGTTGGAAAGGAACAGCTAAATACATTATAAATCTCATTTTTCGTAGTATAATGAAACAGGTTTTGAGAAATTCTCTATTGATTTTTCCTTTTTGTCATCAATGATGAATGACCTCTGTCACTTTTGAGGTTTTATTATTTAATGTCTTTTTTTTTTATCAATTTTTAAACATCTGTTGACTGTGTATTGTACCTATCCACTGACCAGTGGTGTTTATTTTGAGTTGTTTTGTGCTTGATTGTTTTATTGAAGACACAAAAAATACTCCCAATTCTACCTACCACAAATTCATAATCTGATTTTCCCTTTCCCCCACGCAAACAGAGGGGCAGCATTATTGGTAGAAGCAGCGGAAATGGGTGATCCTGATGCACAGTATGCTTTGGGTTGTCATTTAAGAGTTGAGGTGAGGGAACTCTTAACGCTTATATTGTGATGAAATCAATAAAGTATATATGTATGTGTATATATATATATATACACACACGCACATGTATTATGTATGTACGTATATATATACACATGTATTATGTATGTATGTATATATATATATATATGTATTATGTATTATGTATGTATGTATATATGTTTTGCAAACTTTGCTAACTTTGCGTTTATGATTATAATCATTTGTTGATGCTTCCTTGAATCACTTAATGACTGTCATTTCTATTTGCTGAGTTAAGATTTGGATTTTGTTTTTTGTGATTAATAAATAAGATATATTAGCTTGGGGAGAGTGATAATAGGCTAAAGTGCAGAAAAAATGGCCTGACGGCAATATAATGCAATCATAATGGTGAATTACTATCGGTTTCTTGTTTCTTTTCTTTTCTGGTTATGAAGCACCACTTTAATTTGCTTCACAGATCTGATATTGATACATGAGACAAAATTCTTAATGAACCAAAAATAGAAATTGTCCTCTCTCTGGATAATTTCTAGAAAGGAATGTGATCGATACTATTCCTATTTGTTTTTAATAATATTCAAGAAGTATTTCTCAATTTGAATCTACAAAAAGTGAAATTATATATTAATGTTTTATTAATTTTTATACATATCTATATATTTACTCATCTTATATATATAGTATTCTATATATTTGTAGAATAATTGTAACCCCATATCAAATACATCATATACATATATAGTCTCTATTTGTCATATATATATATATATATATGTATGTATGTATATTTGTTTATATATGTATTATATATGCATAGTTTGTTTTGTGTGGTTCTGTTAAATTTCTACGAAGTACAGTCAGAAATTTCTACCATATATTCTTATTCACTCTCGAATGAGTTTTTCCATATTTACATTATTGGATACGTTGGGAAGTACGAAGATCCAGAGAATTCTTTAGTTTTTTTTTTTTTTTTTTGCTAAAATATTTTCTTAAAAAAGTAATTTTGGAGACAGAATGATTATGTCCACTCTGATCAACAAGCATTTTATTATTTGGAGAAAGCTGTGGACCAGGTACGCGACTTTATGGAAGGTGTCTTCTTACCATGATTTAAAAATGTTCATCTAAACCTTACTTGGACTATGCTTTGTTCTAGTTGCATCCAGGTGCTCTATACCTTTTGGGTGCTGTATATTTGACAGGCGACTGTGTCAAGAAAGATATTGCTTCTGCATTGTGGTGTTTCCACAGAGCATCTGAGAAGGTAATAAGAAACAAAATATACCAATTAATCAAATTTCAGCCACTGGTTTTCGATAAAATGCTTGCAGCTGGTTCTGTATTTTCACTCACTGTTGTTTTCTTTATGCTCCTTTCTCATCTGTCTGGTCAATTAGACTTTAAGTTCAACATATATTGGAATTCAGATGTCATTTAATCATGTATGCTGTTATTGTTAATTTGGTTGACATACTTGAATTTAAAGATGACCAAAAAACAGTGAGTTCATCTCAGCTGAAGTATAAGTATATATAGAAAAAATATTAAAGAGGAAGAAGGCTACCGCCTATGTCCCTTAACCTGAAGCTAGGTACACCCAAAAACATCTTTTACAAAACCTGTACAACAAAATAGTAACACCTATGGCAACACAGTCCCTCAAACTTGAGCATTTAAATTGTATGTCTTTCGCGTAGAAAATATATTTTAAGCCGAACTTAATCTTATAAGCTGACTTTATAAAGTGAGGTTTGCACCCCACTTACATATTATTATTTGAGAGACCCGATACTGAGTAACATGATAGGCCCAACAAATTTAGTTATAATAGATTTTGATACTATCTCAGAAACTGAACTTTAAGCATGACGAAACCTTACAAACTGGTTTTGTAGGGTGAGTTTTACATCTTATGTAACGTTATTAGGTCATATCTCGAGTCAATATGAGATCTCTAATAATATGCACTATGCTTGGAAATATAAACTAAATTCTAGGTCCTCTTAAAGCCTTAGAATGTTTTTAGGCTGATCATTAGTGTTGGTGAATCCAGTACTAAGTTCCTTGGACAATGACTTCTTTCTAATAAAATGACAATCGATCTATTGTGTTTGGTTCTTTCATAAACAATTGGATTGGAGACAATATTAAAGATGGTTTGATTAGCATAATATAGTTTCATTTGCTTAATTTCACAAAATTTCAACTATAGTAATAGTTGCTTAATCCACACAAGTTCATAGGTGGCCAAAGCCATAGATTTATATTCAGCTTCTGCTATGGATTAGGCAACAACATTTTGTTTATTGCTCTTTAAGAAATAATCCCTCTAATGGATATACATTATCCTATGGTGGACCTCCTATTAGTGGGGCAACCAACCCAATTTACATTACAATAACCTGAAACTTGAGTATTTTCTTGTCTTCATACAACAATATTTGTCCTGAAGTCTTTTTGACATCTTTGGGAATCCAAATCACATGATTCCAATGGTTAATGTGAGGATACCGCATGAATTGAATAACAACTCCAACTACATGAGAGATAAATGAGTTTTCTCACCATCACCAAGCTCCTATATCTCTCAGGATTTGAAAAGATTTCACCTTGGTCCACCATTTGCTTTTGATTTGGTTAATGGGTGCTTGCAATTTTCCATCCCTCTCCTCCAAAATATCAAGAACATATTTTCTTTGTTGAACTACAAAACCTTTCTTTTACTAAGCCACTTCAATAACAACAAAGTATGTAAGATAGCTAAGATATTTGGTTTGAAAGTGACTGAATAGGTGGTCTTTTAGTTGAGAAATCCAAGTGGCATAATATTTTGGAATAACTATATCATCAATATAAACCATTAGAAAAACACAATTCATAGGAGAAGGATGATAATATAAACACTTGTGATACTACCCTCCACCACCATGCCACACAGTGATGATCCACACTACTTTTGCCAAACACTTCTATTCTCCCAATAGTGGGATAGAAGGGTGGTTGCCCCCACTATAGAGTAGCTTTTGTATTTTTATGGTCACAATCTGTAAAATAAGTTTTGGCCAAGTTCAAGAGGGGAGATGAATTGAACTCCTTTAAAAATTTTCTCAAATGTATTTTCCAATGCGAGGAATGAAAAATCTTGAAAGAAACTATTCAAGATAATATAAAATGCAATCAGCAAAGGTACAAAACTAATTCCAGGATAATAACAATCACACATAATCAGTAAACTGAAGACAGATTTTAATTCTGGAAAACCAGTAGACTGTTAAGCAAGTTCTGAAAAAATAGTGTACAGTAAAACCAATTGTTTAAAGATTAATTCAAGAAATTAAAGAATTCAATCAACTCCAAGTTAACAATGAATTACTGATTCAAGAACCTATTATTAAACAAAATAAACTTTGTTTAATATCAGAAAACTGTTTTTAACCACTAATTATGGAAAGTCAACTTTTCTGAAAAAATAGATGGATGAACAGAAAACCCAGTGAATTAGAAAACTGTCTGTTTCAAAAAAGAATCGAATAAATTGTTTATAGATGTATTTTATGATTTAAGAGATACTTAAATATTAATCAGAACCAATCAATTAAAACAGTTAATGAGTTTTTATCAGATTCTGAAAAATCAAGAAGATTAACAAGATTTATCAATAACAGTCAAGAGAGAGCAAGACAGAACAAGACACAGCAAATTATCCTGGTTCATCCTTTCACAAGAGTTACATCCAGTCCCTTACACCGCTTTAAGGATTTCCACAATGAAAAATATCTAACAGATAAGTTTACAACACAATCTTGCAACTCGCAAGAATACCCTGCACCCTGCAGAAAACAATTCGCTGAAACCTACAACAGATCAAGAACTATACAGTATCCACTACATAACCCAGAAAACACCTAACTGAACCCTTCAGTAGGCTCACAACAATACAGTACCCCCTGTACTCACAGAATTACCAAATCAGGTAATTCAATACAGAATAAACTTCAGTACAAAGAAAGATTTCGTATAACCACAATGGCACAAGCACTTCTATACAGAAACAAATTGCAAAAGTAATAAAAGCAAGAGTATAGAAGGCTTATTCAGAATGATTAGATCAATAGTATAGCAGAAGCAGTCAATTCAAAGCTCCAACAGTATTGAGAAAACAATTCTTGAAGAGTTTTTTGAATGATCTTGATCACAAAACCATTAGGAGCTTTTCTTTTTCTCTCGTAAAAACTCAGAGCACTTGATTTGAAAATGATTTAGAATGATTTCGTTATTTTCCAAAATTCCGCGCTAATTATTTATAGACAACTGTCATTTAAAATTCAGTTGATTGTTTTGTCAAATAGTCGACTGTTTTTCTCCAGTTAGTTAAAACAGTTGTTCAAAACTCAAAATCTGATTTTAGTAATTTATCAAAACATTAGTAAAATCAGATTTGAAAACATGGAGCTTATCCTTGATTAAAAATGCATATAATGCTGAATTGAATCAAACTTGCTTCACACACTAAGTTGTAGACCGATTCTTCAAATCTTCAAGTAATCTTCATGTAATCATTGTTAGATCATCTGGAATCTTCTTAATTGATTGGCTTCATCAAATCTTCATAGTCACTCACTGGTGCTTACACAACCATTATAGGTGAATTGATCATGGCACAAATCGCTCATTCCACATCTGCAGAGTTGATGGGTTTCAAAATCACCATTTTACCCCTAGTCCAACTCCATTTTGGGGATGTTTGTGGCTGTTAAAATGATACCATTGGTTAGACCTGAATGAAAAATCTATCCCTGCTCAAGTCAGCAACAACGGTGAGGAGCCAGACAAAACCTTTCGCTCTTCTCAATGGTCTATGTAGACGAGTTAGAAAAAAGTAATACTAATAATGTTTTTCCACATATTTCATTCCACAGTTTTGCGCAATGGGATATTTTATATACCCACTCAGTAACAGAATTTGTTACATAAACTTTACAGTTGTCTAACATATATAATTTTTATATCTGAAAAACTAATTATGTCTTAACATTTCCCCTCAAACTTGAGATACATAGCAAAGTCTAAGTTTGTTTCAATTCTTTTCAAATTGATCTTGAGTTAAGGCCTTGGTCAAACAGTCAACTACTTGAAATCTTGAAGGTACATGATGAACATCCACTTCTCTCCTTAAAATCATATCTCTTATAAAATGAATATCAATTTCTATGTGTTTACACCTAGCATGCTGAACTGGATTAGAAGCTAATGCCTTTGCACTGAGATTATCACACCAGATCATCGATGGTTGCTTTAATCTCAATCCAAGTTCATTTAACAATGAATTTAGCCACTTAATCTCTGAAGCACCATCAACTAGGGTCCTATATTCGGATTCTGCACTTGAACGAGAGACAACTCTTTGTTTTCGTGAAGACTAGGATATCAAATTATCATCAAGATCAACACAAACTCCTCCTATTGATTTCCGATCATCTAAATCTGTAGCCCAATCTGCATCTATGAAAGCCACAAGTCTCATGTGTTTTATTGGCTTGAAATGTAGACCAAGTTGAAGTGTCCCTCTGAGGTACCTGAAAATTCTTTTCACTCCCTGAAAATGTGTCTCTGTAGGTTGCAGCAATAATTGACTAAGTTTGTTTTCAGAGAAGGCAATATCTGGCCGAGAATTAAGAAGTTACTGTAATGAGCCTATGCTCTGTGATATAAAGTGGAATCAACCATCTTTTCACCATCATTAGTTGAGAATTTACACCCTGTAACCAAAGGAGTTGCTGCAGCAGCACAATTTGTCATGCCAAACCTCTTCAACACATGTAGAATATATTTGCCTTGATTATGATAAAAACTTGAGTTATCCCTTCGAACTTCAATTCCCAAAAAGTAGTATAATGAGCCTAAGTCTTTCAAGGCAAACATCGAGTTTAGTTTACTAGTAAATTCTTTGAGAAAATTTGAGTCATTGCTTATCACCAAGATGTCATCAACATAAACAAGTATGAACACAGTAAGCTTGAAATTAAGAAGATAAAATAATGAGATGTCACTCACAACGTTCTGAAAACCCCATTGTTGTAAAGTGAGTCGTAGACGATTAAACCATGCACGTGGGGCCTGTTTGAGTCCATAGATAGCTTTCACAAGTTTACACACATGTTTTGGACGTTTTGGATCAATGAACCCTTCAGGTTGTTTTATAAAAACATCTTCCTTAAGATAGCCATTTAAGAATGCATTATTCACATCTAGTTGCTTCACATCCCAATTGAAAGTAACTGCAATACTAAGGATGATGCGAATGGAGGTTGGCTTAACAACTGGACTGAAAGTCTCAGTATAATCCATTAGCTTTGAATTTTGTCTTGTAAACTCATTTACAATTTACTAATTTTTGGTTGCCTTCACAAGGTACTAAAACCCATGTTTTACCCATGTTTTACTGTGTTGTAGAGCACATAACTCTTCTAACATTGCTTGCTTCCAATAGGAAGTAGAAAGGACTTCTTTAGTTGTTCTGGGTTCTAAGTTGCTGTTTTGTAGACTTTGGCCAATAGAACCAATGTAGGGAATCTTGGGTTTGTAAACTCCAGCACGAGATCTAGTTATCATTTGATGTTGTATTGGTTGTTGTACTGAATTCTCTGCTTCAAGAGAAAGAAAGTCTTTTGAGTTCTCACAATCTGGCTGTTGGATTTGACTATGATAACTTGGCCTGTTTGATGATGTGTAGCCTGAACTCAACATTGGTGAAACATTTCCTGGTGCACTAGAGCTGTTGATATTGTTTCCTGATGATTTTGAAACTGAATCACATGTGTGTGAGCTGGATGCACGCAGAGGACTGTCCATTTGACTATCCATTTGAGTTCTTGTGGCTTCTTCACTTTGTCCATTTCTTAGTTTGTATTTTGAGTCATGAACAATAAATGGTATAATACATTAATTTCCAGAAGATGATGCTCTTCTATCAAGAGAACCTACAACACAAGGAAAACTAAAAGCATAAAAAATTACATGTCTTGAAATATAGACACGGCCAGTGGAACTCAAGCATTTGAATCCCTTATGTTGAGGTGCTGGTCCTAGATATACACACTTTTGACTATGATACTGAAAATTATGTGTGTTGTAAGGTTTCAAGCATGGATAACAGGCACACCCAAATGACTGCAACCCTTTGTAATCTGGTGTCTCATGAAACAGAACAAACAAAGGAGTAGATCCTTAGAGAGTCGGTGTTGGCAATCGATTTATGAGATACACAGCTGTTTGAAAAGCTTCTACCAGTAGGTGAGAGGTAGCTGAGCTTGCGCTAACAAAGTTAAACCCATCTCTTCAATGTGCCTATGCTTTCTCTCGGCCCTACCATTCTGCTCTGAGGTACATGGACAGGTATACCGCATTTCAATCCCATTAGCTTGAGCAATTTGGGCAAAAGGTTTATATTCAGTTCCATTGTCACATTGAATTACTTTAATTTTTGTACTCAACTTATTTTCCACTAGAGCTCGAAACTGATTGAAAGCATGTATTGCTTCTCCCTTGTGACGTAAGGGATAAATCCAAGTAAAGCGGCTAAAGTCATCAATAAAATGTATATAAAACTGGAAACCATTTGTTGATTGTGTGGGTGATGGTCCCCACAGATCTGTATGAATTAATTCAAGTGGTAAGGAAGCATGAGAGGTAGAGTTGGCAAACGGTAGAAGTTTTGATTTTCCATATTGACAGGCTTCACAGAAGGAAGTTGTACATTGAAGTTTAATTCCACAATTATTTAGAATTTGTTATAAGATTCTAGTACTGGGATGACCCAATTTACAATGCCAAGCCATGAATTTTTTTTGTTCCTTCTCCTTCACTGTAGCCAGATTAACCTCTGGTTGTCTTTGAATATTGTTTGGTTGTTCAGCTATCAGATACAGCCCGTGAATTGCCTTCCCTCGTGCTATGCGTTGGCCTGTCCTCTTGTCCTTCACAACACACATTCCATTAGTAAAGATAACCTTTACTTGATTATCTCCTGTCAACCTATCAACACTTAAAAGCTTCTTAGTAGCAGAAGGAACTATAAGCATATTTCTAATGCTTAAATTAGACTTGGGCAATGAAGTATTTCCAATACCAACAATATCAACTTTCTCTCCAGTACAGGTGAAAAGATATTTCTTACTAGTTGGAGCAAATTGATTAAGTTGAGTGGCCTTTGGAGCCACGTGGTAAGAAGCACCAGAGTCCATATACCAAGATGAATCATTCACCGTTTGAGGGACTGCATAGAATGCTGATGGATGCTGCGAAAAGTTGTGATGATTCATTTGTTCTGATGGAGTATGAAAACTCTTATCAAACCTGTGCCAACAATTTGTTACAGTGTGTCGCATAGTTGACAGAGTTGCCTTCCTCCTCGGTTGTAGCCTCCTCTTCTTCCTTTGAATCTTCCTCGGGACCACTGTTACGTCCACCACGCGAGCCACGCCATTGATCAGTTTTATCTGATGAGTGTTTTCTTGAAGAATCAAGTTCATCTCGGTGAGCTATATTGAGAGTGTAGAGAAGTGATTGAGTTGTTCGAGTCTGCTTTTGAAAGCAAGTAGTGTTGACGATGCTTTAACCCAAGTCAGATTTGCTTGGTCTATCAACTTCACTATGATTGGATTATAATCGGCATCCAGACCGTTTAGTGTATGCAAGATTAGGTCATCAACAGCTATTGGGGCACCAGCAAGGGTAAGTTGATTAGAAATCCCTTTCATTTTAGCGAGATATTCCTCCATCTTCAAATTCCCTTTGCGAGTCTGATGGAGATTCGTCTTAATCACCATGACTCTAGACTTCATCGACGCACAGGTAAGTTCCTTAGCGCTTGTCCATAACTCCTGTGCCGTTTTGCAGTGAAGAAGTTGTGCTCTAACTTCTACCGTCGTTGTGTTTCGTAACCAGCCTACGAGTAATTTGTCTACTGCAAACCATTCTTCGAACGCTGGATTTGAGATTGTCATCGTGCCTTCAGCGATGCGGCGAGGAGGTGCTGCTCCTGTGCCGTCAATGTGCGACACAAGTAGATTTCCTTCGATAAGAGGAAGAACTACTAATTCTCACACAAAATAGTTGCTTCGATCCAGCTTGATTGAAGCGATTTGGCTTGATGCGTTGAACAGCGAATACGTCTTCATCATAGAGGAAAAAGACACTGCGGAAACGTTGCTTGAGATTGACATTTTTTTTTTCTGCTCTTGATACCAAGTTAGAAAAAAATAATACTGATAAAGTTTTTTCACAGATTTCATTCAATGCACAGTTTTGCACAGTGGGATATTTTATACATCCACTCAGTAACAGAATTTGTTACATAGGCCACAAGAGTCATACGCATGTCTAACATAAACTTTACAGCTATCTAACATATATAACTTTTATATTTGAAAAATTAATTATGTCTTAACAAGAAGAGATGAGAATGTTGTGGTTGATAAGTGCTGGACTAAGATGCATTGATACAGTACATGTACCAGGTACGACATGTATCTAACAGCGATTTGTCTCATCTTAGAAACTATCGGATATGATACATTCAAATATGTTTATAGTATGTATTTATGCATGTACAAAATTACAAAAATAAAATAAATGCTATTGTAATTTTTTAAGAAACCATATTAAAATTGAAAATCATTATTAAATATGATCCAAAATAATCTGTCAAAACTCTTACGTGTATACAAATTATAGTTTTATACGAACAAGTGATGAGAGTGAGAGTTGCTTCTATCAACATTTGTTATAACAACACTTGTTTTGTAATTAAGTGGTACTCATAAATCAATTCCTAAAATTGATTTCGTGGAATAAATCACAAAGATTATATATTTTATGTTTGTTTAATGTTTGGAAATAATGTAAAAATAAAAATGATATATACCAGTGAAATGTTATATATGAGGCTATTTTAGGAAAAAGGAATTGGGGGGTGGATCCTTGGTACATTTCTTATTTCGCATGGGGTAATAAATAAGTGGCAGACCCTCACTGATCAAGTCTTTTATTAGATTAAGGTTTAACCCAAAGGACAACAAGAGTAATGCTGGACTATTAGTTATGCCAAAAAGCAACAGTTCTAACTTACAAGCACTTTTTGTACGTATATTAAGCACTCTTTTATTTTTAATTACTGATACTCTGCAGATATGTATTTTAAACGTATCTAAGTGCATTTGTGTCGGATATGTCCTCGACACGGTATGTTGAACGTATGGGTGGATTATAGGTGATGGTCATACTAGACATAATAAGATTAGGAATAAATGCATTGGTAAGAAGTTGGGATAACTCCTATTGTAGAAAAGATGGCCAATGTGATTTGGGCATGTGACTACTTGTAAAACCCAAATATGGACAGTGGATTAAGAGTAGCCAAATCTTTAGAAGTTGGAGACTGAGAAAAACACTAGGCAAATCAATAATATTTATAAGTCAATAATTTGTCTGTGGACATGACATACGACAACGTTTTGGCATTGTTTGTCCACGTAGCCAACTCCATCTAGTGGGATAATGCTTGGGCGCTATATGAATTTCTTTTTGTCAGCAATAAAGTTGGGCACTATATGAATGCGTAGCTGTACATTAGTATATGTATATACTTCTCATGATTAGGATTTACCTAGCTGATGACTCTGTATTTCATTACTTCAGAATGATCTACACTGATAATACATCCTCGTGTAGTCAATTTTAGTACTTAATGTTGCACTTTAAAAGTTTTATTATTGTAAGAGAAAAATTGCGCCTGAATATATGGTCCTTGAAAATTGTGTGGCCCTCTTAATCTAAAAGAGTTCAACCCAAATAGAGGTTTATTGCCTTTATGCCATTTTTCCCGTGTAAACAAGTGTTTAGCTGCTTTTTTCAGGAGTTTGCTTAGGTTTCTGTTTTTACTCATGTAGGGCCATGCTGGAGCGGCTATAGCATGTGGATCTCTTCTTCTTAAAGGTAAGCTTTGTTATTCTATGTTACTCTCTACTTCCGTTCCCCAGTTATGTGGTATATCATTGTTACAGTCGGCCTTATGGTTGTAGTAAGTACATGATTGGCAACTATAGGCCCTTTTAGCTCTACTAAGATAATCTCTACCATAGAAGCTAAATTTCTTTTGTACATTGAATACTACTACTGATATGTGGGTGGGTACGTGTTTAGAAGAACAACTTGCCATTGCCAATTGATCTCATATCAACCACTTGTTTGGTAGAGTGAAGGAAGAAGAATGGTGATGCAATTATAGTTCCATTGCGTGTTCTAAGTGCTATCTTCCAAGGATTGATGTTGTTTTTTACGTTGCATGGATTTAGGCAGCGAAAGAGATGAATTGAAGTGCAGTTTAGAAGTGTTTGGAGGTAGAAATTCAATGATAAATCTAGGTGAGGTTAGGCTAACATCCTAAAAGTTTAGAGAAGAGTCTTTAAGAGAATACTCAAGAGAGAGTTCTTGAACAAGGAGAAGAGGCTCAATTTGGTATGCATTTTAATACTCATTCATAAACTCCATTCTCAAAGCATGAATCACCTATCTCTAGGCTTAAAAGATGATTAACCTTAACTTGTCTTGCAAGTTTCTCAACAACTCTCTAATAAGAGTTTGACTAGTAGTAAGTCATGAGTTGAGAGTATCCTCTCTATTGAGAGAGTACCATGTGTACAAGGTAGCTTGCAGTCAAGTTATTAATTCATCTCTAATGAGAGGTGGACAAGTGGCAAAAGAAGCTCCTATGTAGTGCTTACTTAGAGTGTCATGTGGTGTCTTTTTGGATCCATTCTTCTTAGGTGGTGCCTTTTTAGAGGCTTATTTCAAAAGGTGGATGTCCACTTATTCTTATGGGCTTCAATGGCCGCAATCCTATAACACTTGGCTCAAAATATAAAATCCAAAATCTTATTTTATATGGTTTAAAATATAAGGTCCAAAATAAATTCTACATTATTTTTATACAATTTTTACAAATAGAAGTCTCGTAATCTTAAAACTTCAAAATCTCTAAAATGATCTCCGTCAATATCTCAATATTGAACTTAGGTTCAAATATCTTCTTGGAGGCCAAATGAATCCCATCTAAGTCCAATATCTTGTTAATCCCTTGATTAAGTTTCTATATCAGCAACTTTTTGTTAATCCCTTGATTAAGTTTCTATATCAACAACTTTTTTTTTGTCTGAAGTCTTTGAGATGGGTGTGTATCAAATGGGAAGAGAGAGAATTCATATAGAAAATAATCTTTTAAAAAATGGGATTCATTATACTATTTCTCATCTATTCTATGTATGTTTCCTTCTTTATTTTCTATTAATTAATTTTTATTTCTATTTTTTTATACCATGACTATAATTTCCATTTTATTTAAACCACTACGTTCAATATATTTTTATTCTATCTTTCATTCAATTCTTATACAAAATATTATAATGGCAACAAATTTATTTCCATATTATTTTACAGAACAAATGTCAGAATGCCAACATTTTTTCACGCTTAAATTATTTTTGGTTTTGTTCCTTTTCTTAAACCAATTACATTTTAATCTAAACATTTTAATTAAGTATTTTCAATTTGTTAGTGCATAATAATTTATTTCTTCAATATAAATATAAAAATTACACTTCATATTTTCACTCATTATATACTTATTGCATTTTTTTTAAATCCTTCCAAAATTTTATTCTACTATCCACAATTTTTAAAATTTCTTCTATTTTTACATTTTCTACAAACTCCAGTTATATTCCCCTTACTTAGAAATAAAGAATAAATAAGACGAGAAAAGATAACAAGTAAACAATAAATTTGAATGTTTAGTTCTATAGGAAATAGAAATTGAGAAAAAAAAAATTGAAAATTGTATAATTTGGACATAAGAAATAAAGTGTATGTTTGGATAATAAAATTCCCGTTATCTTTTCACTTGATACAACAATACAATCGAATTTTTTACTTCTTTTTTTTTTTTTTAAGTTTTGCCCAACTTCTTCCACTCTGTATACAAACCAAATTTAATTCATGTTTATTCATTATCCCCACCGAACATGGAATGAGTGTTGAGTCTATAATATAAAGCACCCGTAGAACATGTAGAATGTCCATAGAAATGTATCTAGTGAAAAAGTAGTTTTTATGAGTAAGTAAAAAACATAGGTTGTTGATATACAAATAAGTAATGTGAATAATTCCAGGATAAGATTGATGGGGCCTGGAATAGTTGATTGATTTCCTTTGAACATGCCTTGTTCCATGCAAAGAGAAGATTTATGATTCAGGCTTTACATACTGAACTTCAATAATATTAACACTGCGATGTGATTTTTTTTTCAGTGTGTTGACGGAGGGAGATTTCTTGTTAAATACGAGTTTCATGTTAATTTATTTTGTATTTACTAATTTTTAAAAGAACTTTTAAAAAATTCTCACAGATTAAGTAATGTAGATGCCACTTTTTTAACCAAAAAGATAGGGGGAAAGAACTATGGCTTATAATTGAAGACGGAAAACCCAGCAATTAAAAACTCGAAGCACATACACATCACGCAAAACCCAGCAATTAAAAACTAAAAATTGAATGTGTGCGCCCCCTTCAAGATTTCCACAAATTTAGTATACAATTTGAGAAAGATAAAGTTGAAAACCAATTAATTAAAATCTAATGTGTTTTGTAAAGTGACATTGAATCATACAAAATTTCCAGTAAAAATTAACATATTTTCAGATTGACTAATAAAGTACCAATTAACCTGTTTGCATTTTAATCTGTCACACTTAGGAAGCAAGGAAGTTTTAGATATTCGTATTACTCTCTTTGTAGTGAATAAAGTTGTCCGAAAAGCTGGCTTTTTAGGCTAGCCTCACTTCACTTGAATATCTTCGGGTTGGATGTGGTGGCCTGCATCGCACAACTTTTCATTGTTCTGTATAACGGTACTAACAAAAGGAAATATTGTGTCTCAGGTGTTGAGGTTCCAGAATCGTTAATAAAGTTCAGTTTGAAGAGAGGTGCGGCAGCTCATAGACGAGGGAAGAGTAAGGGAAGTCTTGCAATTAAGCCGGTAGAGATGGCAAGAGAAAAGTTTCAAATAGCGGCGAAAGCAGGGTGTGAGCTTGGATTCAAATGGCTTGCAAGGTTAGAGGAGGAAGAGAGACGGGCACTCACCGAAGGACATTGAAATAAGATTGAGAAGTGCTTTATTTTTTGTAGCAGAACCTGATATGAATTATATCATTTAGCTTCTCTAACTTGTGTGTATCATCTAGTTATCGATGAAAAACAATAAAGCTGTGTATTTTTAATTAATGTGTAGTCATGTATTTATTTAATAATTTCATGAAGAGTTATCACATTATCTGGGTTGGAAGATGAGGCTTTCACTTGTTAAATATTATTTTAATACGACTGACAGACCTTCAAATCACTAAATAAAAGAAATGAATGCTTGGTTGAGTATTTTTATTTTAAATTATTATGTATTTTGTTTATGAATGTGTAATGTGAGAATATTAGTTATTTTAAACTAATTTGAAAATAAGTATTAATAATTTCTTATAATTTTATCTATTTTAAAAAATATACAGTCTTATAAAGTTTTTACGATATTAAAATAAAATTCTATAGTTTTTTAGATATTTTTTATCTGTATATTAATATATATAATACAATTATAGTAAGAAACAAAATTTAAAATAAAAGTCTATACTTTTTTAGATATTTTTTATCTGTATATTAATATATATAATACAATTATAGTAGTTCATAATGCAACAAGAAAAGTAACGATAGATTAATGAAAATAAAATTTTAACTTATGAAAGTTTAAGTTAAATAAATTTTTAAATTTTATAATTCATGTACAAATATTTAATTTTATAATTCAATATTAATATTAATAGATAATAGAATATATATATATATATTAGTAGGAATGATTCATAAATTTCACATTTCACATACTATTCAAAAACTTTTTCAACATCAAAACAAATAATTAAATAGTCTTTTCAACATGTTCACCCAACAAATAATTAGATAATTTCATCAAATAATATCTTTATAAAAAAAAAACCTGAAACTTAGGATCACAAATAATAATATAACTCAAAAATTTAGGGATATGGAGCAAAAGTTATCAAAACATAACCAAAATTTAGTATATAATAGAATAAGTTGTGAAGACCACTCTTCTCAATTGATCCTTCAAAAATTGATGATCAAAATCTAAAGAAAAACAAAAAATAAGAAATCTTTAGATTAAATAGGAAGTTACTCTATTTGGAAATTTGATCAAGTAGAAATGATCATCAACTTCTCAGCTATTATAGGGTGTGATCAAATTTTGATGAGGTATGGAATGAGAAATTGAGAGAGAAGGGGAGTTGGAGAGGAAGGGAGAGAATGCGGCAAAGCTGCAGGGTTTATGCTTTTTGACATCCTTACAGAGGTTTTCTCCGAACTAAAATTTTTGTCCTCAAAAATTAGCTTACTAATAAAAGATTAAAATATGATGCTAGTATCTCATCTTTTTATTCTTCAAGTGAAATCACAATATAAGAAATTTCACAACATTTTGACTATATCGATGTTTCCACCACAAAGTTACTTTACTTTAGAATAAAAATATAACTAGCTTTACCTCAAAAGCTAAATTTTTATTTATTTGTACTTAGTTATACTCTAGAATATGAATGAGATCAAAAGATCAAGTATATATTTTCTTAGTTGTGATACATGAAAAATATTACAAATGTTGGCTAACACAGAAGACAAAACAAGCTCATATGAAATAAACATATTCCCTTCAGAATTTCATAAAGACCTATAAACTTTATAGTCAGCTTCTCATATCTAATTGATATGTCTACACTAGTGAATAGTGTAATTAAAAATATAGGTACACTCAAAGATTTCTAAAGACCTTCTTTTATGGTCTATATAAGACTTCTGCACATTCATATATGTGTTCCATCTTTCCTGAATATTTTTTACTTTCTCATTGGTCTGTTATATTAATTCTGGTCCATTCAACACATTCTCGTCATTATGAAACCAACATAAAGGTGTTATGCATTTTCCTCTCTTATAATGCTTCATAAAAATCCATCCTAACTATTTTCTTAGTAATTGTTATTATAAATGAATTTCATCAAAGGTAAAATTTCATTCTAACTACTCAAATATTCCATCAGGTAAGTTCTGAGAAAATCTTTTGAGAATTGAATAGTTCTCAAACTATGGATGATATAATAAGCTAAGTTGAAGTTTGATTTTTAAAGTATCTTGAAGTGCCTGCCAGAAGTAGATGTAAAATAAAATCTTTGACTGATACTTGAGTGAAGAATACATCATGTAATATCGCTATTTTATTTACAAACATAAACTAGCTTATGTATAAAAATCCTCAATTCCATAGGTGGGATATGCATAGTCTTAGTCAATCTATCCACTATTACTCATACTAAGTAATGGTTCTTCACTATATGTGATAATTAGGTGATAAAACTTAGAGAAATATTATTTCACTTTTACATTGGGAATGTTTAACTATGTTAACATACATCTAAGTTGTTGATTATTTAGTCTTCGATGTTCGATAAGATAAACGAGCAGCTACAACTTGACTATACTTTTCTTTATACCGTGTCACCAATAAATCTTCATGAAATCTTGATGCCTCCTAGGTCTGACTTAGAGTAAGTTGAACTTGTCTTCATGACTCTTAAATAACCACATAAATATTTTTATTTCTAAATCTTAAGAATGACATAAATATTTTTACTTCTAAATCTTAAGATACCATTCATTTTCACATGAAAGTCTTTAGTTTCATTTGTATCTATTAAACTTAAATTTTTTTCAATTTGAATCTACCCATTACTTTTCTTTCATATTATTCTAAAAGCTTGTTACATAAAACACATAATTACAATTAATGTGATTTGAAGCGACAATAACTTTCATATTCAAATTATTAAAAATTTCACTTGACTCTATCTATAATTCTTAAGTGTTAATATTTATTTCTCCTTGTGACTTTGTGCATCTGCAAGATCATTTTTTTTTCCTAATAATACTTTAGCTAGAAATTACAATATTTTAAAATTCTACCAACTTGCCTAAAAGAAATTATACATTCTTCATTATTGGGTCTACTACCGTCTTGACTGTATTATATAATATTGATTTTGGAAAAGAAACCAATTGTATAACAATACTACTTTATTTCTACTTAGTCATGTTCAACTGTTGTAGCCTACTCCCAATTCTTGATATTCCACTTCGATCTCTTACAAGTTTGATAGATGAAAACATACTCAATCGCCATCAAAAGAATTTCTTTGGATATTGCTATCTTTTAGTTATGTCTGATACACATTAAATTGTTTTTATAACTTTTATAGTAGACTATATTCTCTATATTTTTGGTTGTAAGTATACAAACCTTTACTTAAACCTCAGAATATCCATTTATTCTTTTATAATCAAACCATCAACTTATATAGTGCTTAAACTCAATTAACTCAAGCTTTTGATCATCACATCTAACACTTTGATTGTCTTCATACTCAAGGTGTTTCCAACAAGATATACCTTCCCTGAATGATACATAAACTTGAAATCTTAATCCTTTAATGGCGTCAGTAATCTATTTTGTCTCTTGTCTAGTCACTTCTAATTAAACAAAATACTTGAGGTTCTTGTGATAATTGAACATGTGAAGCTGAGCACCATAAAGATGTAGTCTCTAGATCTACAAGGCAGTAGTACCATTATCACCATTTTTATGTCACGAGTAGAGTAATTGTTTTCATGGATTTTTATTTTTCTTCAAACATAACTTATCATTCTTTTCTCTTGCCTCTGGACACAACACAACCTATGATGCTATACATTATACTCAAAAAGTTTTTATATGTCAAGATTTACTAATACGAGTGAACTAAAGTATCCTTATATCTGGAATTTCTGGTTGATATAAAGATATTTCAAGTTACACCCTATATTTCAAGATTTTCCATGAATAAAGTTGATTGTTAACAATATTACTATTATGGAAAAATCCTTATATCAAACTCTTGTAACAATGAACTTTATTCATGTAAATTTTTGGTCTCCATGCTCATCTTGGGACATTTCACTAAAGTATTGATTTTACATTGATTGGATCCTCTAGATTACCCTAATTGATATTATATACTCTAAAATTTGCACCTTTACTAATCAAAGCTCCCACTTATACTATTTTTCCTTAAGAATCTCGTCGTTAGCTTTAGGTGCTCCTCGTGCTCCTCCTAAGTACATGATAAAAAACATGTCATCTATATCAATTACAATAGATTTTTCTAAGAAGATAAGGAAACTCATATCTGTATACTCCATGAATATGTCTAGGGAACTTGTCCCTTCGAATGATATATTACATACTCCTAGCAATCATAGTTGGATCCATAAGTTTCTTTCTACACATCTTTACTTAAATGTTTGGATACCTAGGTCTCATGTCTATTTTGGAAAACATTGATGCTTGTGCAACTAGGTCCCTCAAACTGTGATTTTTTAACAATCTCATTTAACTATTGACAAATTTATACATAACATAGATCCCTCCTATTTCTTCTTTATCAACATTGATGTTCTTCATGATAACACACTTTGACAAGATAAACTATTTTCTCCATCAAATCTGTCATTTCTTTTTCAGCTTTACTACTCAGTTAGAGTCGCTTTATGAAGTGTTATTGAAACTAGTGTGTATGAACTCCCTCATCAGCTTCTCACCACCTGATATCTTACTTTATGTGACTTAGATTATCAATGAAGCTTGAGGATCTATATTAAAACATAGATGTCAATACTTAATATCCAATCAAGCCACAACTTATACATTATCCCAAATGTATGATCTCAATTTCACACTCATTCCATTGTCACATCAGTACAAATGATTCATATATTTTACATTCCACAACATTCAAGAATATTTTCAACATCAAAACAAATAATCAAACAAACAAATAGCCTTTTGAACATATTCACCCAACAAACAATCAAACAATTTCATCAAATAACATCCTTGCAAGAGAAATTGAAACTTGGGATCACGTCTCCTTTACATCTAGATCTTCTAACCTAGGATATTATTAGAATGATTAAAACTAACTTTCTTTACCTGAAAAGCTCGATATCAAGGTAATTCTGAAGTCAAACAGTGATATAACTCTAAAATTTTTGAATCTATAATAAGTTATCAAAATATAACTAAAATTTAGTATATAATAGAATAAGTTGATAAAATACTTTTTTCAAGTAACTCCTTAAATATTTATGACTAAAATATAAGAGAAAACAAAGAATAAGAGACTTTTAAAATAAATAAAACTTTATTCTATTTGAAAATATGATAAGATGTATTACTAATAATTTTTTACTCTTCAATTATTACTGGGTATGATTAAATTTTAAAATAAATAAGGAATAGAATGAGAAAAAAAAAAATTGGAGAGGAAAGGAGAGAATGACATATAGGTGGAAGGACTATGCTTTTTGACATTCTTACGTGAGGTTACATAAGAGTTGAGATATTTTGGTATTCCAATTCCTTTTTATAACTAGTGTTCTTAAAAATATTTTATTTTTAATTATATCGTTATGTCTTTAGTGACTAATCTGAATATAATTATTTTATTATTAAAAGTAAATCATTATATAATTATCTAAAAATAATTGATTTTAAGAAAAACACTTTTTGTTAAACAAAAATCATGATCCCTCTGTCTCATGTATTTACTAATGTTTTGTTCATTTTCGCATCAGTTTAAAGGAAAGAAAAATATGCGAGTGCGATGACAGGTATATGAAGGAGGATTTCGTTCACCGACAACATAATTGATTTACTTATACAACATAATGTAATTAATTATCTTAGATAATATAATTAATTTAAATATTAAATAATAATAATAATTTATATCTTACATTTTTATATTATGATAAACTAATAGAGTGAAATAAAATAATTTAAATTTTAAAATTTTATAAAATAATTTTAATTTATTACTGTAAAATATATATATATATATATATATTTTATGATGATTTTTATTTTATTTAAAATTTGTATTTCAAAAAATATTTTTTACATTAAATTATTTTACTAAATTATGAATGGTAACATGTATTAAACAATGGAAGATGATGTTATAAGTAAATAATTTATAATGGAAGAGATTTTTAATTTGAAATGAGTTATATATATATATATATATATATATATATATATTTATAAGAAAAATATTTTACTAAATTAAATCACCCAAATCATTAAAACTTCTTTTTTATTTTTTTCTTTAGTCTAAAAACAATTTTTAGTATATTTTGTAGGGATTTAGTTAATTTTTTAAAATATAAGTGATATAATAAAATGAACTACGAATATTTTATTATTTAAATATAAAAAACACGTTAATTAGTCAAATTTTATTTCATAAAATCGTACTGAGTTTCGTAAAAACCTTATAAACACAGAAGTTTTCTCTTATATATATATATATATATATATATATATATATATATATGATATGAATGTAATAATATATAAATGTTAAAAAAATATTATATATTTCTCTTCCTTACTTTCTTTTTCTTCTCTGAAATCTACCATTATGAATAAAAGGGGAGGATCACCAAAATTTGATGAGAAAAGAAACACATTTACAGAAGAAATGGACAAAAAGAAATGTCCCAAAAGCGGTTTTGGATATCGTGGGCGCTTTCTGCTGTTTTGAATTATGATGATTTCTACCACACCAACACTTTTCCCAGAGCTTGAATTGTTATTTTTTAGAGAATGGTAGAACCTATGTGTAAGTTTCCATACTTACTCATGATTGAAATATCATTTATGTCACACACCATAATACAAAAATGGCAAAATTAGCAAAACTAAAACCAGATGGGAGTAATATCCACTGGTAGAGAGTGCGCTTCAAATCTTTTCTGTGACTTTTTTTCTTTTTTGTCTTTGTCTCGGACAGATGTGACAAACATTATGGGTTCTAAATTAATTTCCTTTTGTATCCTAACATCCATTCCATGGTGGCTTTTTATATTCTGATTATCTCTGTTACTAAAGTTCATTGTAAGCACTCGTGAATGTGGTGTTTCAAACTGCAAGCATTGTTAGTTAAATGTTACCTCAATTATATAAAATACATTTCTTTGTTAGCCCCCATGGATGGCAGTACTGTCAAAAACGACTTTTGAGTTTGTTTTTTTGTATTATTTAGCTTTTGAGGTTACTTGTGTGCATGCTTTGCAACAACTAACCTTATACGGGTAAGGCATAAAGTGGTAAGAGTTGTTTTTTAGGAAGAAAAACTCTGGTTCAACTTGTACTTTTATTATGTAAGTTTCAGGGAAAGTTCTAATATAATAAATAGATGGACATTATTATCTTATAAAGGTACAGTAAAAAATTCATTTGTATTTTTTTTTCATAATCTTGTTTTGTGTAGTCTTCTTTTATCTTCAATGTCTTTATAACGTGACTTTGAAGCTTTGTCTATTATACTTTATCGTATATCTATTAAACGTTTAGAATGGAAACTTTTGCATTGATTAATATTTTGCGTCTTCAATGTATATTTTTGAATGTTTAACCATTAAAAAGTTTTTCATTCATATATTAAACTTGACCATTGAGAGTTGATATATTAATCCATATTATTTTACATGAATCTTGTTTTACACTATATCCTTTTTACATGAGCTTTGATGCAATCACGTGTTTGAACCTTTCAAAAGTTTTTTTATCATTAGAAAATTGAACATTGAAGCTTTGACACATTTTTGTACTTAAACTTTTCATAATCATGTACTACTCATCATCTTCTTTGTATTAGATGTTTTATATGGAAACTTCTTATCTGAATAATTGTTCACGTTTTGGACATGCAACTATTATTATTTTGAATTTTTTCTATATTTGAATCTTTGACTTCTGAAACTTCAATTTGCTTTAATAATCTTCTACACAAATTTCACACTTAGCTTTTTCAATCATCTTCTATTAGACATATGATATAGAAACTTTTTATTTGATCTTAATGTGTGTCTTTAAGTTTTGTAATCATTTTTGAAAATATTTTGAACATGATTCACAGTGATAATCTACATTAAAACACTTAGGTCAATTAGAATCATATATTAGAATCGTGCATTAAAAAAGACCTTCTACTTTAGAATTTTCATTGTAAATATATTTTTCAAAAACTTTCTAAGTCTGTATAAATTTTAAAATAAATTTAATTTAGTAGAATATTATTTCAAAACCAAATCAAATCTTTAGAATTAGAAGATTTCATTTGTCTTTCAAAGATTTACCTTTTTAATATAAAAACCCTCCTTTCTTTAAATATTCAAAATATTATTTCATACCATAAGCTTGAATAAGTTTTATTTCACTTATAGAATATATTTCATTTGAAATACTCAAGAAATCAAATAAATCAAGTTTTAAACATGCTTTGTTGTTTGTTCAAAAAACATAACTTTCTATATCAGGTTAATTAACATATTTTGATTTAAATTTTCATTAATAACATAAAAAGTGAGTTCCAAAAACATTTAAGAATAATTTGAAATCAATTCTAGAAACATAATCATTGAGTTAGAAAACTCCCTGTCAGGATAGATTTTCTATAATAAGATTGAAGGTGTGATAGTTTGTCATGAAGATAAAGATCAGATTGTCTGATACATTCAGAATGACAATTCCTTCTGAATCGTCTTATCCGTTATGGTCGTCTAGTGCCTATATATTATAGGATCATCTAATGAAATCGTTTGGGGTGACCATGTGCTATTGTATCATGTAACAATATCGTCTGTTATTTTGAATGTCGTATGTTACTTTAACAATGCATGATCGTCTAATAGCTTTAATCAACTTAGAACATCTAATGAATATGCCTACTTAGTAGCTTTGTTAGAAATCTTAACATATCTTATAGTGTTATCATCAAAACTCCTAGAATCTCATATAATGAGATTGTCTTATGGGTATTAAATTGTTTAGATGGTTCTGGATCATCTAACATCTTAATACACAAGAGATTGGACCTTTCCAATTCTAGTGCTAATACTAAACTTTTTTTAAAAATAGAAAAATCATAAATCTGGTTAGTTATATGCTTTCTATACCACTATCCTCAAGTTTCTAATTCGGGCTATATGAAAGATCAATGCTAATCAAATGATTCAAAGTCTGAAGTTGAGTATGTTGTAGCAGATTTTGAGAAAAAGTTCAAAAGGAATCATTCTAACCCTCAACCAGATTAGATGTAAGAGTAAGTCTTTCTTGAAGGGTTATATCGACTAAAAGAGAAATGCATTTGGAAGAGCACCAAAGTTCATTATAGAAATTTACTTTATCACCCTGACCAATAGTCTAGGAAAGTATTCTTCAAAATACTATCATAAAACTATTTGATCCCAAGACAAATAGAAGAAGATTAATGAGCATAAATCTCAATATATTTAAAGCGAAGGAATCCATCATGCATTAGACTAAATCAAGGTAGATAATTATATGTAAAATCTCATGCAAGTTGAAGAAGGTAAGCTTTATTCTCAATCTACAAATCCAAGACCTGAATGTTAGAATATTATTATCAGAAAAACAAATCGTAGAATATCAGAGATAATCAAGGGAATATCAGAGAATATCATAAATAATCAAGGGAGTATCAGAGAATATCAGTAGAATATCAAAGAATATCAAATGTATTTATTTAGAATAATTTCTATATTTAGTTCCCTAGAATTTTATATTAAGTGAGCTATTATAAACAAAAAATACACACTCAATAAAAAACACCTTCTTCCATGTTATCATATTCTTTGTTCTTTCTTGTTCATAGTTATCATATCCTTGTCCAACCTTTCTTAACCCTCGATACCATCGCAAGATGGTATCAGAGCGGTGTTAGATCCTGGAAACTCAGAAACCAACATCATTGTACCATTATCCCTCACAGCCGAAAAAAAAAACCAAAAATGTCATTTTCAAATTATGAAATTGGCAACAACATGAATCAAAACCAGAATAACTCTTCAACCATTACTGATGATCAAATTTTGCAAATTGCAAATATGCTTCGTAATGGCCTAGGGATTCAGCAAACACGAGCCAATCTTGACAAGGGACAAGGATGGAGTCGCTCAGAAACTGTCGGACGACATCCATCACAACAACACAAGGAAGACAAAAGCCACCTCCACTGTACTCATTGCGGAATGAAGAAACACACCGAGGATACTTGCTTCAAAATCGTGGGTTATCCCGAATGGTGGAAAGATTCCAAACCAAAAAATCGCAAGGTTGCCACCGCCGCAGTCACTCATGGAGGGGAGAAAAGAGAAAAGGATACCAGCTCAAGAAAATCTGATAAGTGGATTTTTGATTGTGGAGCAACTGACACCATAACCCATGAACCTTACGATTTTGACAGTCTCTATACACCTGTTAAAACCCATATTCAAACAGCCAGTGGCGAATTAGTTGCGGTCCAAGGAGGGGGCTCAATTGTTTTTTCAGAAAAATTAAAATTAAAAAATTGTCACTATGTTCCTGCACTATCATCAAAATTACTTTCTGTAAGCCAAGTTACAAAGGAGCTGAATTGTGTGGTTCTCATGTTTTCTAATTTTTGCATTTTACAGGACATTCTTACGAAGGAGATCATTAGGCGTGATATTGAACAAAAAGGTCTTTACTATATTGATGAGGTTGTTCAAAAGGGACATGCCATGCTTGCTCATGGAACAATTACAAGGCAACTCTGGTTATGGCATAGACGCTTGGGACATCCTTCATTTGGGTACCTTAAGATTTTATTTCCTAGTTTATTTACTAATAACACTGAGTCCATCAAATGTGAAACTTGTATACGGGCAAAGAATCATAGAGTTACTTTTTCTCTTAATAACAATAGAGTCAATTCTGCTTTTTCATTAGTACACTTTGATGTGTGGGGCCCAACTCCTATTTCCCACAATAATCAGTTTCAGTATTTTGTATTATTTGTGGACGATTTATCTCGCATGACATGGGTATATTTTCTAAAACACAAATCTGAAGTACCTGATAAGTTCTATGCATTCTATCAAATGATTCATACTCAGTTTGACAAGAAAATCCAAGTACTTAGATCATATAATGGTGGAGAATTTGTTAACAAATCAATGCAGGAACTTTTTAAAGAAAATGGCTTAACCCATCAAACTTCCTGTCCAAATACACCCCAATAGAATGGTGTAGCAGAACAAAAAAATCGTAAGTTACTAGAGATGACTCGAGCCATGATTTTTGATACACAGGTTCCGACACATTTTTGGCCCGAAGTTGTCGCTACCTCGGCCTATCTTCTGAACAGGTTACCCTCCAAGACCCTTAACCACAAAACACCCCTACAGACCCTAGCTACTCAGACTGATCTCCCTCCTGTCCAAATGTTACCACCACAAGTTTTTGGGTACTCTGTGTTCGTTCATATTCCCAAGGCAAACAAAATTAAATTTGATCCATGTGTTGAGAAATGTGTCTTCGTTGGATATGCTACACATTAAAAGGGGTATCGATGTTACAACCCAATCACTCACCGTGTACATGTGACTATAGATTGTGATTTTTTAGAATCAGAATATTTCTTCAGTAGCCAACTTGATGTTCAGGGAGAGAAAATTAGTGAACCACCAAGTTGGTTAAGTAGCCTTAGTTGTCAAGAAATTGTTCCAAAAGAGCAAGTAGATGAAGCCAACGAGCATGTCTCTGTCAACGTACAAGGGACCAACACAACCAATGAGGATCCTTCTGAGAATGTCCAACAAGAGGTAAGTGATCTTCACTCTACTGAGTTGTCACCTATTATGAATGAAGTCACTAACAATGACAGGTTAGCACCAGAACCAGAGCCAGAGCCTTTCACACTTCCGCCAAGAAGAAAAGAAGGATACCACCTGACCGATATTCTCCAGAACACGTTCCCTGGAATTCTAGGTATCCTATGAAGATAACTAGAGAAGGAGTGACAGACATTGCAAGAGCTTTTCTTACCTCTCTTCTAGCTGAAGATATTCCTAAAACAATTCACAAAGCCATTAAGAAAGACGAATGGAGAGAAGCTATGAAAACAGAGATGGAAGCTCTAGAAAATAATGAAACTTGGGAGAAGTGCATCTTACCAACAGGGAAGAAACTGGTAGGTTGCCGATGGGTTTTCCCCATTAAACATAAAGCAGATGGCACGATTGAGCGATATAAGGCAAGATTGGTGGCAAAAGGCTATACACAGACTTATGGCATTGACTACTTAGAGACTTTCTCACCAATTGTAAAAATTGACACCATCAAAGTACTATTTTCAATAGCAGCAAACAAAAATTGGCCACTCCATCAGTTTGATGTCAAAAATGCTTTTCTACATGGGGATTTGAAAAAAGAGGTGTACATAGAAGCTCCTCCAGGGTTCTCTGAAGACTTCCAAAGAAATGAAGTTTGCAAATTAAAAAAGACACTCTATGGGCTTAAGTAGTCTCCACGTGCCTGGTTCGGAAGGTTTACAGTGGCCACGAAAAGGTACAGATACAAACAAAGCAACCCTGACCATACTTTATTCTTGAAAAGAAAAGGAGATTTGATCACATGCCTAATAATATATATGGATGACATGATCATAACTGGAAGTGATATAGAAGAAATAGCACAACTGAAGAATAACTTGTTCAGAGAATTTGAAATGAAGAACTTAGGTGGACTAAAGTACTTCTTGGGAATAGAGGTTCTTCGCTCTAACAAAGGGATCTTTATTTCCCAAAAAAAAATACATAATGGATTTGCTTGCAGAAACAGGAATGGTTGATTGTAAACCAGCAGATACTCCTATACAAGTTAACCATGGTTTAAAGTTTGAGGAATGAGCTAATCTGGCAGATAAAGAGAGGTACCAACGGTTAGTTGGGAAATTGATTTATTTGTCACACACTCGACCAGATATAACATATGCAGTAGGAGTAATAAGCCAGTTTATGCATCAACCTCAAGAGGATCATATGGAAGCTGCCATGAGGATTGTCCGATACTTGAAGGGGACACCAGGAAGTGGGATCATGTTCTAAAAGCATGGACACTTAAACATTGAAGCTTATACGGATGTTGATTGGGCTGGTAATCCAAATGACAGAAGATCTACATCGGGCTATTTTACTCTTGTGGGAGGTAACTTGGTGACATGGAGGAGTAAGAAGCAGAAAGTGGTTGCTCTTTCAAGTGCCGAGGCTGAATTCTGGGGAATTGCCAAAGGTATAACTGAAGTCTTATGGATCAAAAAGTTGATAACCGAGATTGGTTTTTCACCACAACTACCAAGTCAGTTAAAGTGTGATAACAAGGTAACAATCAGTATATCAGAGAATCCTGTACAACATGACAAAACCAAGCACGTTGAAGTGGACAAACACTTCATCAAGGAGAAGATTGAGGATAACAGTATTGAGCTTCCATTTGTAAGGTCAGAAAACCAGTTAGCAGACATTCTCACCAAAGCTGTTACAGGCAAAGCATTTACCCATGTCCTCAGCAAGCTAAGCATTGGTGATCCCACTGCTCACCTTAAGGGGGAGTGTTAGAATATAATTATCAGAGAAACAAATCGTAAAATATCAGAGATAATCAAGGGAATATCAGAGAATATCATAGATAATCAAGGGAGTATCAGAGAATATCAGTAGAATATCAAAGAATATCAAATGTATTTATTTAGAATAATTTCTATATTTAGTTCCTAGAATTTTATATTAAGTGAGCTATTGTAAACAAAAAATACACACTCGATAAAAAACACCTTCTTCCATGTTATCATATTCTTTGTTCTTTCTTGTTCATAGTTATCATATCCTTGTCCAACCTTTCTTAACTCTCGAGACCATCGCAAGACTGAAAATCCCCCATTCTACTTAGGAGCATAAACAGACCTCCAACTCACAGTAACAAGGCTAGTTTTAAAAACATCACCGGTTCAGATAATTCCTAACCCATTTACTCACCTCTTTCAATAGGTTTATAGGTCATTTGTAAATCTAAAAATTGTAAAACATAATACTAGAGATAACAAAGTTAACAAACTGCACACATTCCATTATACTAAGGCACATACCTCCCCAAGAAGCAAGCTTACTCTTGACTATGTTAGCTAAGGGTTGAAAAAATTGCATCTTAGCACTAGAAAATAAAGGAATACCCATATAATTAAAAGAAATAGTGTCTCTATGACATCCAAGAATATTGCAGATATTATTGTTAAAAGAACTATACTCATTAGCCATGAAAAAGAGACTTTTGAAAGATAGAACCATAAACATGTAAGAACTCAAAAATTGGGTTAATCGGATATTAACAGCATGTAATTGATTATGAGTTTAAAATATAGGAATAGTCGATTATAGTTGTGTGCTTCTATGGTGTTTGATCTATATTTTTGTTATTTTTTTATCATGACTTTGTTGTATGGATTACAAGTATACTTTGGTTTGCTGGTTTGGTATTTTTTTTTTTTGTGAAACTTTTACGCAGTGGTGAAGTAAATGTAAGTCTTGGCTTTTGGTTTAGTAGCTGAGATTGGTGTAGTAAGTTACATCTTCAGTTACATTTTTTCTTGATTTTATTGTTCTGGTTTGGTCCAAAATCTAACATATAGTTGTGTAATTGAAAGTGAATTGTTGAAGGAAAATTTGTGTAGTAACCCTATAATTGTTTTTTTTTTGTTGATTCATTGTTCATAGCTTCAAGAAGTAAGTTCTATAATGCACATGCTTACTGAACTATTAGATAGGTTCTAATTTCTTAAAATTTGAATACTATATGTCTTGTATGAGTTGACTATAACTAGGTGTTAGCACCAGTGAGTTACTATGAAGATTTGATGAAGCCAACCATGTGAAGAAATTCAAGACCATGTGATCATTATGTGGACTGCATGAAGAATTCATGAAGATTGAAAGGCTCGGTCTAGAACTTAGGATTGTGTGTGTGAGTCAAGTTTGGTTCAATTCAGCATTATAAGCATTTTTAATCAAGGATAAGCTCCATATTTTCAAATCTAATTTAATTAAGGTTTTGAGAAAATACTAAAATCAGATTTTGAGTTTTGAACAACTGTTTCAACTAACTAGAGAAAAATAGTCGACTATTTGACAAAATAGTCGACTAAATTTTAAATGACAGTTGTCTATAAATAGTTGGTGCAAAATTTTGGAACATAACGAAATCATTTTCAATCTAGTGCTCTGAGTTTTCCAAAAGAGAGAAAAATCACTCTAATAGTTTTTGTGATGAAGATCATTCAAAAAGCTCTTCACGAACTGTTTTCTCAATATTGTTGGAGCTTTGAATTGACTGTTGTTGCTATACTGTTGATCTAATCATACTGAATAAGCCTTCTATACTCTTGCTCTTATTACTTTTGCAATCTGTTCTTGTATAGAAGTGCTTATGCCATTGGAGTTATTTGAAATCTTTCATTGTACTGAATTATATTCTGGTGTGAAGTTACCTGGTGTGGTAATTCTGTTTGTACAGTGGATTCTGTACAGGTTCTAACTTGCTGAGGGGATCATTAAGGGGTTTTCTAGGTTATACAGTGGATACTGTATAGTTCTTGATCTTTTGTACGTTTCAGCGGATTGTTTTTTGCGGGGAGCAGTGTATTCTTGCGGGTAACAAGTGGTTGAATTTTTGTAAACTGATATGGTTTGATCTTTTTATAGTGGAAATCCTTACTGTGGAGTAAGGGACTAGATGTAGCCCTTGAGGAAGGGTGAACCAGGATAAATACTTGTGTTCTTGTTTTTTCTTGCACTCTCTTAATACTTCTTGATATATCTTGTTGAATTTCTTGAATTTTCAGAATCTATTAAAACTTGTGAACTAAACTGTTTGCTTAATAATCTGATAATAGCCTAAGTATTTTTGAAGAACATATATCTAACTTGAATACAGTTTACTCATGTTAATTCTAGAACTGGATCATTTTCTAATTCACTGAGTTTGATGTTCATCAGTTAGTTTTTCGAGAAAAGCTGATTTGTCACAATTAGTCGTTAAAAACTATTTTCTGATATTAAACTAAATCTGTTCTGTTTAATAATAGGTTCTTGAGTCAATAATTCATTGTTAACTTGGAGTTGATCGAATTCTTTAATTTCTTGAATTAATCTTTAAACAAATGGATTTACTGTTCACTGTTGTTTTTCCAGAACTTGCTTAACAGTCTACTGGTTTTTCAGAATTACAATTTGTCTTCAGTTTACTGATTTTGTGTGATTGCATTTATTTTGGAATTTGTTTTGAACCTTTGCTGATTACAATTTATATCATCTTGAATAGTTTCTGTAAAGATTTTTCATTCCTCACATTGAAAGATACATTTGCGACAATTTTTAAAGGTGTTCAATTCACCTCCCCTCTTGAACTTGGCCAAAACATATTTTACACTAGGAATTTTCCTTTTAAGTATATTTAGTAATTTGATAAAATTATAAATTTATTTTATTTAGTTATTCATTTAATTTATAATGTAATAAAAATTTTACAATAATATATAGTTAGTAATAGAGGATTTATCATGCATTAGACCAAATCAAGATAGATAATTATATGTAAAATCTCATGCAAGTTGAAGAAGGTAAGCTTTATTCTCAATCTACAAATTCAAGACTTGAAAGCCACCCATTCTACTTAGGAGCATAAACAGACTTCCAACTCACAATAACAAAGCCAATTTTAAGAACATCATTGGTCCAGATAATTCCTAACCTCTTTTAATAAGTTTATAGGTCATTTGAAAATCTAAAAGTTGTAAAACATAATACCAGAGATAACAAAGTTAACAAACTGCACACATTCCATTATACTAAGGCACATTGTTGGTTTTTACAGAATAGGTGGACATAAACGAAAATGTATGAAGAGAAATATATTGTTATTTCTTCTTATTTCTTTGAGCCATGAACAACTTACATTTATAATGCTTATAATACTTGCTTGCAGAAAGAAAAAATATCTGACTGAAATTATTTTCCTTTAGGAGCAGTTATAAAAAATTGAAATTCTAACGTCTACGAAAGAATTATGAAGAAATATTCTAACAATTAAGAGCAAATATTTTAATTAAATACATTAAAGACATATTCAACAAACTGAAACAAATCAATATGCAGTTTCAAAAGCAAATTCCCAACACACATACCTCCCGAAGAAGTAAGCTTACTCTTGACTATGTTAGTTAAAGGTTAAAAAAGCTGCATCTTAGCACTAGAAAATAAACAAATACTCATATAATTAAAAGAAATAGTGCCTCTGTGACATTCATGAATATTGCGGATATTATTGTTAAAAGAACTATACTCATTAGCCGTGAAAAAAAGACTTTTGAAAGATAGAACTATAAACATGTAGGAACTCAAAAATTGGGTTAATCGGTTATTGACAACATGTAATTGATTATGAGTTTAAAATATAAGCATGTAATTAATTATGAGTTTAAAATATAATAATAGTCGATTATAGTTGTATGCTTTTATGGTGTTTGAGCTAGATTTTTATCATGACTTTGTTGTATGGATTAGAAGTATCGTTGGTTTGCTGGTTTGGTGATTTTTTTTTTTGCTAAACTTTTACACAGTGGTGAAGTAAATGTAAGTCTTGGCTTTTGGTTTTACACAGTGGTGAAGTAAATGTAAGTCTTCGCTTTTGGTTCAGTAGCTGAGCTTGGTGTAGTAAATTCACATTTTCAGTTACATTTTTTCTGGATTTTATTGTTCTGGTTTGGTCCAAAATCCAACATATAATTGTGTAATTGTAAGTGAATTGTTGAAGGAAAATTTGTGTAGTACTATCCCTATAATTGGTTTTCTTATTGATTCATTGTTCATAGCTTCAAGAAGTAAGTTCTAATGCACACGCTTACTGAACCTATTACTGAACTATTAGATAGTTTCTAATTTCTTACAATTTGAATATTATATGTCTTGTATGAGTTGAATATAATTAGGAATTTCCTTTTTAAATATATTTAGTAATTTGATAAAATTATAAATTTATTTTATTTAGTTATTCATTTAATTTATAATGTAATAAAATTGTTACAAGAATATGTAGTTAGTAACAGAGGATTTTAATATTACATAATTATTTAAAAATTTTGAATTAGAATGTAGTAATCCAAATTAATGTATGATGTGATAAATATTTTTTATTGACAAATATTTAGGATTGTATATAATTGACTAAGTTACTGATTTTAGGTTTACTGATATTCAAGAAATTAGGAAATATATTTAGAATTGAGTATTTTTATGTTTTTTATGATTTTGATGTATTTAGAAGTTGAATTTATTTAGGACTATGTATAACTACCATATTTATTTTTGTTTATACGAAATTCATTAGTTAAGTTATTATAAATATGTAGGACTTTTAATATTAATTTAATTTATTTACTATTTTCAGTATTTGAAAAAGATATATATTTAGGATTTGAATGAATTTAAAATTTTAAAGAATTTAGGAACCATTTTAAATTTGTTTTATGATTTATATACAAATTTAGTTAATTCTGTATTAAATATTATTTAGGTTTTTTATTTATTTTAAAAATTATATTAATGTAGATATTTTATTTATTCGGTATTGTTATGTATTTATTATTATCATGTATTTAGGAGTTAAGTTGTATATGTGTAAATTGTTGTATTACGTGGTAATTACGCGAAATTACATATTACAATTTTATTGGTAAATCCGAAATAGTGACAACTTTTTCCAACACCAATGATAGTCTATGTTCATCTGGCTGATGTGTGAAGCGCTGTAAAAGTGATTAACAAATGACACACATTCATCACTCACTCACACATATACCCTTTTCACATTAATTTTTTCTAATCTTTCAACTATCGAATTTTAACTTCAAAATCAAAGTGGACCAAGGTTTATGGTAACAACTCATATTTTCACGCTTCTAATCCATTGACTTGAAAGGTTCTAAGAAAAGCTCACGGTACAAAGGACCAATCCAGGATAAATGGCTACTAGACACTAAAAAAGAGTCCAAAGAGTCTTCTCGTGACTCGGAAGAAACTCGAAAATAGCTTGAATTTTGATTTTTACCGAAGGATTAAAAGGAGTGGGTACTCTTGGGAAATCATGAAGGTGTATGACCCCAAAGCTGAATTCCCCTTTCAGAGCAGCACGTGAAACCCTTACCCACTCATAATTAGCTGATCTATTACTTTATTTACCCCATTCTGCTTTATTCTATATTTTCATTAACTATTGTCGTTACTTTATTTCTTCCCCCAACAACAAGCATGGCCTTTCACATCACGTCATTCGGACGACCCAATCAACCATCTCCTCTCATCAACTCTGGGTCAAAAGGGGAATCATCAACTCCATCAGAAACTTTAGAAATACAAACCCTTTCACAGACCCATTCATGCACTTCATTATCACCTTCAAGTACTACAAAACCACCACTAAATGCACTTCTCATCCATCATTAATTAACATCAAATTTGTTTCCAGCCAATTCCCATTGCGCAATAGACAACGATGGTGGACCTAATCGCAATTCTTGTGCATGATATCCGACATTGACACTTGACCAACTCTTGCTTTACATAACAACCTATGTAGTTCTCTCAGAAATTGTATTTTGTTAGATGTCACGTAATTTGGTAAGAAATATGGATATGATAAACCAAAGTGAGAAGGTTGATTGGCATTATGTTTGGTTTTGTAAACAATGATTAGCGTGTGATTGGACTGAGTTTATGATTTGGTCACATGCATGGAGTGAGTGGTTGGCATGGAACAGCAGGAACCAAGGTTTGGCCCATAGCAACAGTGTTATTACTGTTACAGCGACAGGTGAATAATTCGAAAAGGCTCGTGATGATGATTTCAGCACATTGACATGTTCCCTAGCTAGTAATGCTGAATCAGCCACAGCATCATAGGTCCTCTCGTTGAAGCCAAGAGTATTGGTATTGCACAAAATCTAGACCCATCATCATGCATGCATATTATATATCATGTTATAAAGTTGTCGCCGTGTGTAATAATATATATAACATATAGTACTTACGAAATTCATGTCTGCCTCGGGAGTTGGGTAAAAATTGCAGATAGTTGAGGCAAATTATGTGAAATTTTCCGAACCTTAAAAACTGTGTAGGGCCAACAGAGGAAGATGATGAGGATGAGGATGGGTTCTCGTACCACTGTTGCCAGCTCAAATGAGCTTAGAGTGTTGCACCAAAAGAGAAGAAGCTTGGAGTGCAATCATAAAACAATGAATTTTTTCAACACCAGCTTTTGTTTTACTAGCTAACAGAATAAACAAGTAGAATGCTGTAAAAATAAATAAAAATGTTTGGTTGAAAAAAATAAAAATGAATTTTTAAGATTATTCAGTTAGAAATATTATTATTGTTATTATTCATTATTAGGCGAGATGGTTTCATACAAATAGTAGAAGAATAAGCTAAGCCAACTTAATGGATTATGCTCGAATAGTCTTATATTTCTATTCAAGTATCATCTTGAAAAATTACTATAAAATTTTAATAAAAAAATATATTTTGCAACAACATTAAGATTAGTTCAAAAAACTAAAATTTAAATTATTTTATTTTATTTATAATTTTGATTATTCATTTTATTATAATATAAATATATATTAATAAAATATTAACTATTATGTTAAATATAACATACCATATCTTATGTAGAATTTAATTCGTAGCGTCATTTATTCGATAAATTTGTAAAATATTAACATGTCACCTATATTTCTTCCTCTTTCATAAGCTACCTTCTTCTCTTTTCTTTTGTTTTTCAAATCCACGACAATATTGCTTAAAGAAAGACAGGTTGCTCTCATCTTATTTTCTCTCTATCAAATTAATCACTAAAAATAAATATGCATACAATAAAATAAGTCCATTTTTTTAAGAATATGTTTGTGTGTATCTCTCTTTTACTGAAAATATTCAATGCACACATGTATCTACAAGCTTTTTAAATTCCTAATCGAATCATAAGCCCCAATACAATATTTATTTAAATTTTTTTATTTTTCAACCTATTTTATTAATGTTGGTTAAATTTTATTTTGGATATCTATTAGCCATTTGGATAATAAAACTAACATTTATAATTACGACATTTTTTTTTATCCTGATTCTGCCAAAATTAAAACCACTTTAAATTATAAATTGTAAATACATTAAAAAAAAAAAACTAGTTAGATACCAATTTTTAGTTGCCAAATGAAATGATTGCTAATTGTGACCAAAATAGTTATTAAATTATATTTTAGTTGTTAAATAATTACAAAATAGAAATAATGATTAAATTTAGTAATCAATTAAGTCAAAATAATTGGTATCTAACCTTAGTTACCAAAGTTTTAGTGCCTATATCATTAGATTCTAAATTAGTCTCTAACTTACTTAGATACCAATTTAGAATCTAATTATACATGTCACTAAAATCTACTAAATCTTGGTAGCTAATGTTATATACCAATTATCTTGACTTAATTGGTCACTAAATTCAATTATTACTTTTATTTTATAGTTGTTTAGCAACCAAAATTCATTTTGATGACTATTTTGATTACAATTAGCAATCATCTCATTTGGTAACTAAAAATTAGTCTTTAAATAATTTTTTTTCTTGTAGATATAAAAATATTAAAGAGAACTTAGAGTTTTGAATTCAATTATAATTTAACTATTTAGATTTTGATAAAAAAAATTACTGTAAAAGTAGTTATTAATGTATTAAAACAATTATTGAGTATGTAATAAGTAAAGTACTCGAATATAATAAAATTACTAGTATATAATTAAAACTATAAATTAATTTCGACGAACCTGATAAATAGGCTTTACGAAAAATCGAAAACTATCATAATATATTACATTTTAATCTACATTATTTTTTATTTTTTAGGAGGATATTTTAGGAACTATTCAATTTCTTAGAAAGCATCATGAATTTTCTTGTGCTATTTTGTTCATGTGTTCTTTTCTTGTTCCTCTTGCATTCTATTGCGTAAACGTATGTCATCCAAAACTTCGAATTTTCATACCAAATTAATAAACATAGAAATTGCATCGTTTGATTATTCCGCCATTATTCAGGATAATAACATTTTGCATTTCGACCTTATTTATAAATTATTCTTACATAGATTTGATTGGTAGGACCTTTGGAGTCTTAGCTACATCACCCAGATAGTACCAGTCTTTGCCTTTTGAGTCCATTCAGTATTCGTCCACCATCGAATGGGGATGTATTTGTAATTACATTCCGACGTTCAAGTCAGTGATCACTTATCGGAGTTTTACTAACAGGGATTAATTATGCATATCCTTGAACTTTATTGTCCACTTATTTATATATAGGGTTTGGAGTTGACTTAAATCTTACGTTATGTCAGCTTTTGCAGACTGAGCCTGTCAGAGATTGCGTGTACGTTGAGACTTCCAAGTTTACCTTTAGTAGGGAACTCATCGTCTCAGGACGACAAGTAGTCACTATGCTCAGGGATAAGGCGATTAGGTATTGCCCTAGGCTGCATAGTACACTTGCCCCCCAAGCTTGAGTGATGGTACACTAGCGAAAAGGTTTCCGTGGTGACTTGGCAAATTTTGGCTGAAGAGATCCCAGTGAGCGGCTAATTGTCGATAAGTGTTCTGACTTCGTATATATACATAAGTTTAATTTGTCGAATGTTTACTTTGCTTGTTAGGTGGGAATTTCTTGGTGTCTGCATTTCAACCTTTTCGCGCCTCTTACTTTTGCATGGATGGTGACACGTCATACTTGGGGATCGTTCTTGGATGATCAGATGGTGAGAGATGAAACATTTACTGTTTAGGTTTCTCGAAGAGTGTGCCGCCTTCTATAAATAAAGATGTTGGGCCGTTATCTACCCACACTTCCTTACTTTTTCTCCGATATCCGGCAACTTGAAGTCTTTCGTAGTGGCTAGATGCAGCGCTTTCATTCCCAAAGATAAAGATGTCGTCCTTGTCTGGTTTCACTAAGTCTACTAGGAGTGTCTCTTCGAGTGTTAGGGTGGATTCTGAGGGTTCTGAGGCTTCGCCCATCATGTCCGAAGAGGTAATCGGCAGTGAGAATGATGAGTCTTACAACCGTCCCAACCCTGTCGAGATGTTGCCCTCCGAGATAGCTGGGAGTAGTCTCCCTCGCCGTAGGGGATATGATTGGGCGAGCCCTCTAGTCACTGGTGGTTTCTCTATATATAGGTGGTCATCTATGGTAGACACATATGCATCAAATGTACCCATGTTCACATCAGGTAAGACGAGCACTGAGGTGTTTGTTGAATGTTGCAGCCGATAAACAGCATGTGCCATGGCCGAGAGGGTCACAACCACGACTTTTTTTTATGTCTATCCATGTCTGTTCACTGACTCCTATGTTCGTCTTCCTTTTGATGAATTCACCATGGGTGTGCTTCGTACGCTTGACGTGGCGCCCACTCAGTTGCATCCTAACTCTTAGGCGTCACTCTAAGCTTTTCGACTTCTGGCTGAGATGTTTCGTCTCCGTCCCTCTCCACATGTTTTCCTTTCTTATTACAGTGCTCGCCCCACAGGTCCCATCAAGTGGGTATCTTTGGTTAGCCAATCTCACAACGTTCTTTTTACGCCCTTTTCTTTTTCGTATAATTACTTTAAAGATTCCTTTTTCAAAAACGTTATAACTCCTGCCAGAAGGCATCATTTTTTCAATGGGGATAATCCAAAGTTTCCGTTGTACTGGACCCGAGATCCTGTCCACTATTTGTTTTGGCTGAGGTCTCCTACAACCAAGGACGACAAGAGGATGTTTGAAATAATGGACCAACTCCGCCAGAAGCTCAATGTCCGATATATTCTTAAGATTTATCTTTCTTCACACCGCTAGGTGGATTTGTATGGTATGTGCATTATTTATATGTTGTTTTGATCTCAGATTTTGACTTTGCAGAATTCGTCTATCTCGTGGCAGGAATAATGTCTCAAAGAGGGCCTGCCTTTCTTGAAAGGTTAAAGAAGATCAAAATAGCTCGCGAAGTGGACTTTAGGCCTAACTCAACCTTACAAAATTGACTTGTAAGGTGAGATTTGCACCCACTTATAAACTATTGAAAGGTCTCATCTCTAGTTGATGTGGGATCTCCAACATACCCCCCTCATGTGGAGACTTCTCAACTCGAGCGTGAAACTTATATGTAAGGATGGTTTGATAGCGACCCAATAGCAGGTGGCCCGATAGCGGTCCAATAGCGGGTGGTCTGATAGGCCCAACAACCTTGCTAAGATAGGATCTGATATCATAACACGAAGTGGACTTTAAGCCTAACTCAATCTTACAAAACTGACTTGTAAGGTGAGATTTGCACCGACTTATATCTCTAGTCGATGTGGGATCTCTAACATTACATGTACATGCATATTTGGTGGTCAACAATTTTACATAATTATTGTACCAAAATATTTTTATGTTATGGATCTTAAAAAAAAGTATTATTTTGATTAATTAACCTCATCACAACATGAAACACATGATGAAATACAGAAACAATAATATATCTCTTTCATAATGATATGCCTTTTCCATACACTATTCTTATTATACACATCATGATTGACTATGACGTATACTTTTCTATTGATGCATCCGTCCACTTAGGCCGATCACACTTTTTCAATAGAAAAATCTTGAAAAAAAAAATGAAGTATGGTTAATGTCAACGATATTTGACAACATGGCAAATAAACCAGAATGATAAAAACATCCTAACCATTAAGACCCACAAAACCTTGATGACCATGTTGTCGATCAAATGTTTTCACAAATTTATAATGGTATTAAAAGACTATAGAAAATATTATAAAATTTGAACATCAATATTGCTATAGGTTTCGAGAGGGTACACTAAAAAAGTGATGATTTGGGACTAAAATTTGATGACTTGTAGAACTCTTAGAATAAAGAAACTTGTGTTATTTTAGTTATTTTAGTTATTTTTTTATTAATTTTTATTTCATTTATTGTAATTTAAATATGTTTTTCCGTCTTATTATATTATACTTTTGTATGTTTAATTTTAATTATGTATTCAAATGTAACACTAACTTAAGTATATTATCATGAAGTTCCACTTAATTTAAAATTTTCTTTCAATCTTTTAAATAGATTTTATTCAAATTTTATTTAATTTTCAATTTCACTTTTTTTTCTAAATTTTTACATACATTGACGATGTCGGATAATTCACAATTATTTTTCAACCCCAGATTATAATAAGAATCATGCTTTAACCAAACGTTGAAAATAGGTATAAATAATTTATCAACATTTATTATAAAGTTATTTTTAAAATAAAGGCAAAATAATAATCTTACAAATTCAACAATTAAAAATTAATTTTAATATATCATATTAATCAATCCACTCAAAAATTTTCCTTTCATCTACATTCATTTTCCACTCTCTTTATCTTATATTCAAACAATCTCACTTTCCATTTTCTTTTCCTTCATTTTCTTTCTTTTTCCACTTATTCAAATTCACTCCATAGTTCAGTAACACCTTAAATGTTTCCATTCACTTTTACTTTATTTTCACTCATTCAATATTTTTTTTTTCTTTATTTCATTCTCTCTTATTTTTTTCCTTACACTTCATTTCATTTCTTGTCATCCAATAGTAATAATACTCAAGCAAACTACAACTTTTCATTATAAGATATTCTTTATATTTTGTGAAAATTTTCAAGCACATATTTCTTGAAATTTTCGAAATCCAAAGTAAACTCATCTTTTTACTAATTTTTATAGAACACTATGTTTCTTACATCAACCTTTCATGTTTTGTTTGAAATTTTTTGAAGAAATTAAAATACGTTAAATAACAGTTACCTTCAATTTAAATTAATTAATTAATCAAAAAAATAGAGAAGCCAATTTAATTTTATTTAATTTTAATTATTTAGATAGAGTAATTTAATTACTATAAAATATAAAAAAATAAAGATTAGATAGTATTTATCAATTAAAAAAATATGATTTAGTAACGCTTTTTAATTGATATTAGTAGAGACTATTTTTCAATAAAAATCTAGTAGAAGATTTTCAAGTGTTGACAATGATTTTTGTCAATTGTTATCAAGAGATATTTTTTTCAATTAATGTTACTCATAACTACTTTTGTTGACATTGGTCAATTTGACTTTTAATATTTTGTTGGTTTTTAGTTAACTTTTCTATTGATGTTAGTTGCAAAATTTCCTTGGTTGATATTGGTAAAAATATCTTCATCAACTTTAAAAAGAAAAATAGTGGTGGCGTTGATTTAAAAATAACCCTTATATGGATAAATAAATAAAAACTAATCAAACCATATTTAATATTTACTAAGACATGATCATGGGCTACATTAATGGAAAAATAACTTTTATCAACTTTATCTAAAAAATCCTGAATATTGGTATGCAAAATAGTCTCATTAATGTTGATCAAAGATCTTGAGTAACAACCACGAAAAAATAACACAACTAAAGTTGATCAAGAAAACTCTTATTATCATTAATAGAGAAACAAAAGCTAAAAAGTCATAACTGATGATGTTAAAAATAAATAAATAAAAAATCATGTGATGACAATTAAAAAAATGTTTGACTTAAGTTGAAAAATATTGCCAAGGTTATTGGTTGAGGCATAAAAGTCTAACCTACATAAGCGAGAAAAAAAACATTAATCATGTCAATTGAGAAATAACTGCAATTAACTTCGATTTAAAAGAAGATATCATGCTAATGATGTCTTAACTTCAACTGAAGTATAAGTTTTTTAGTTGAGGTCAAGTTGATGGTATTAAAATATTAATTGAATCGATAACATGTGATACCCTTAAGGAAGACCACTTTGATAATGTTTTAATTAGGATCAAGCAAGAAAAAAATATGAAGAGAAAATATATGTAAAAGCAAAGAAAGCACGAAAAAATTTCAAATTTTAATGTTTGAACTTCAAATTTTCTATAAATTTTTAAATTTTTTGTAATTTTTTATTCATACAACATTTTTTTAACATATATTCAAAATTGCTATAAAAGATTATAGTATAAAAATTCTCCATCAAACATATTGTAAAGGTTTTAGAAGATTTCATCTATCTTTTAGGATTGAAATTTGCCAAACCTTGGAAGTGGTTCATCAAAAATATGTTTTACAATTTCTTGATAACGAGCTTACCAATGTGCTTACCTCGTCAAAACCTTTTTGATAGATCCATCTTTCAGTTTAAATGCTTAGGTAATCTATTTAAACTAATTTATTAAAAAAAATTGTATTACAAAGATTTAAAATATGTTTAGCACTAAAAAACAATTTAAATTATTGTTAGGATTTAGAGTTTAGCTAAACTAATAAAAAAATATAATAATATCAATAAATATATATATATATATATATATATATATATATATATATAT
>Ga0209489_101010_pt1 | contig 56965 bp, 37 predicted proteins | sample SiratrowhiteBW_FD_187527 | JGI IMG/M metagenome (GOLD analysis project Ga0209489, IMG submission 187527) | Root nodule microbial communities of legume samples collected from California, USA - Siratro white BW (SPAdes) (version 2) | ecosystem: Host-associated > Plants > Roots > Nodule | place... | reverse complement strand
AAGACAATTATGACTTTCAGGATGCTGTAATTTACATTTTATATTAGTATTTCATGAAGTATTTAGAAATGGAATATTCAACTGTTAATGACATATAGTCATCTGTCTTGGTATAAATTAAATTTGGTGATGGACCAATAATTTGTTTGTAATTTGTCTTATCTTTGTAATATAAAATTTTGTAACTAGTTTATTGGTTCTTAGGATATTGTTAATGGTTGCGGGATTCATTGAGTGCTCTAATGACTTCTTTGTTTACCACGAAATGAAGAATGATTTTTTTACAAAGCGTCGAACAATTTTGTCACTGAATATTGAACGAGTTGTCTCTGAATATTGAACGAGTTCGCTACCACAGATTAATAATTAGGCACCAGCTCGTTTTTAGTGATTCAACTCTGATTTAGATTGTGTTCATTTCATTAAGACTTTTCTTTTTCATATTTTATTTATGTGATTATCTCTTTCTCCTCTTTATTGCACTTAGGGTTTCAAGGTATATATGATTATTTCGATATACATATAATAACATCGTATGAGGTTAATATATATCTTAACTATTCAAGAGTTCGCTATATTTTCTACTTTTAAGTTTTCTTCTTTGAGGTTGTTCTTTAGATTCTGTCAAATTTCTTTAGTGGTTGTATGTTGGTTAGATTATAGAAATGAGAATGTAGTTTATAAAGGTATCATCGAAGAATATACTTAAGCTAGGACTATATACTCCTAAGCTTGGTTCAAAGTATTCATAAACTCTTAACTTCAAATTTATGATTATATCTTTAATACGATTAACGAAATCATATAACCTATTCAGCTCTGCGTTTTTTTGACAGATGTAATATAGTTTTTGACATATCTGTAGCCATTGGCGAGCCTTTCTGGAACTCCTGTGGTAGGTTATTTGAAAACTCTGTCATAACTGGAAGAGTAATACTAAATATCCATAAAAATTTACTCTATGTTTTGACTAAGTTAGATTATAATAAATAGAATTGTGTTCAATTGTCTGTCAAAAAAATCTAATGGAAAAAGTCTGATTCTCTGACATTTTTCAAATAGAACATCATAGCTCAAGCAACAAAGTAAAATTGAACAAACACTCACACTATAAATTTGAACTCGTGAATTGATGAATGGAATGCAATGAAATGCAAAAGAACTACCATATTCTTTGAATATTTTAAGGGGATGAAATAAAAAAAACTATGCCATGATACCCTATTTTGGAGGGAAAGAGAGGTTTTCGACGGTACGTTGCATAGAGTGAATTTCCTGTGGTTTTTGGATGGTACATTGCATGGAGGGAAAGAAAGAAAAGTAAAACTAAACCTTCAGCTAATTTATAGTCGACAACCTATAGTTGTAGGTTTCTATAAATAGCTCTTCCAAAAATTATAGTCCGGATCATGGTGAATAAATAACTCTTCCAAAAATTTAGATTTAAATATAAAGTCCAATCATTCTTCTCTTGATGAGATTTAAATTCTTTAGTTTTAATATTTTGGAGTTTGGTCACTACGTGGACTACTAAGAGCCTACTGACTTATCTCTTTTTGAAATTTGATAAGCAGGGTTTGTCAGTTTTCTTCTCAAAATCTATGAACTTATGAATAGAGTAAGTTGAGTTGAAAGAACATGTATTCCAAATGATAAGCATTCTAACAATATTGTTGAGACATGTATTCAAATGATATATCTCATAATTACTTTAATAAAATCTCTATGTTTCTTCATAAACTTGTTTGTATTTCATTTTGAAGAGAATAATAATATGCAAATAAAGTTTCAGTTTGTCCAATGCATTATAGATTTAAGCTATTAAACAATTTAACAATTTAATAACATTTGTTAAAATGTTATAAAATATTTATGTTAGTGATATTTTTGTAGTATTACTATATTGAAAAAAATACTACTAAACGTTTTTAGTAATAATTTTCAAATGGTTGTCATTTTGTTAAAAAAAGTTATTTAAAGATTTTTAATAACATTTTTATAGTGTTAGTTTTTTATTAAGAAAATATTACCCAAAAAATTTAGTAACATTTTTTAAAATTTTATTTCTTTTATTAAGTAAATGTTATCTAAATATTTAGTGATATTTTTATAAATACTTATGTTGATATATAAAAATGTTATTAATTTTTTTAGTAATATAAAATGTATCAAATATTTGATATAATATTATTAAATTATATTAGTAATATTTTATTTGATTTAGTACATTTTTTTATGTTACTAATTATTATATTGTTGAATGTTATACATTGACTTATTAAAACATTATGGAATTAAATAATATTTATTTGATAATTAATTTTTAGAAATTTATTATTTTAATTACTCATTTTACAATTTTTTTCACCTCATTACTATATAAATTCATGAATAAAAATATGTCTTCTAAAAAGATATATCCTTTATTTTTTGTTTCAACCCTTGTTATAACTTTTATATAACCAACATTATATATTTTTTTTTTAAATCATGGGAATTGAATTTGAACATTAAATATGGAAGTTTATTTTTATTTTCTATAGTAGAGATATTATTGTTGATTTGAAAAGTTTATTTAGTAAGCATTTAATATCTAAACTCTTACATAAAGTTTGTAAATATGGGTACCAAATATGTATCATAAAATTAAAATGAATTGAAATAAATAAACTATCATCAATTATTTTTTATATCAAGTGATATTTAATTCAGCTGTTAAAGGGTAAAATATTTACATGAAATAATCGCATCGTGATAAAGGTTCTAAAAATAGTTTCAATCAATAAATTAGCTATGAGAAATTTGATCAATATATTTTTCAGAATTTATTCGTTTGTTTTAAAATAGAAGAAATAATAATATAATTTAATTGAAGAGAGAAACAACAGAGACTAAATAAAAGAAATATTATGTAACAATGAGCAATCAAGTACAAAATTTATCATTTTAATTAAATTTTTTTCTTTAACTAATTATTTCTTTTAATCTCAACCATAGAATGTGACTTCCGTCTAAATATTTGGACAATAGAGTTGGAGGGAATCCTAGTAGGTGGAATTCTAGGATCCAATTATTCAGAAGATTAAAGCTAGGCTTTCTATGTGGAAGGGTAGGTTGTTATCTATGGCTGGTAGATTATGTTTAATTAAGTTTGTTCTTAGTACTTTGTCATTGTTTTACTTTTCTTTTTTTAAGGCTCCGAAGCAGGTGTGTAAGGTCATTACCTCGATTCAAACTAATTTTTTATAGGGTTGGGACTCGGAGGGAAAGAAAATCTCTTGGGTAGCCTGGGTTAAAGTGTGTTTACCTATTCAGATCAGGTTTGGGGGTCGAGATATTCATGCATTCAATGCTACTCTTGTTGCTAAGTGGAAATGGGGATTAAGATCTGAGGAAGGTGGTGTTTGGAGAGAAATAATTGAATCTAGATATGGGAATTGGAGGGATATGAAAAGTTCAATGACAGATAGGAAAAGCTCGTACTGGTGGAAGGATTTAGGATTAATTTGTGAGGTACAAAGTGAACATAATTGGTTTGACAAGAGGATAAGGTGGAAGTATGGTAATGGAAGTAGGATTAGATATGGGAAGATTGGTAGGTGGGGGATGAGAAGTTAAAGATGAAGTTTCCTAGATTGTACTCGGTTTCAGTTTACAATGAAAGGGTGGTTAGTGATTTCGGTATGTGGAATAGAGACTTTTATCTCGCAAATACCGTGGAGGAGGGATTTGTTTTATTGGGAGAAAGATTTGGAAAAACAACTCATGGACCTAATAACTAATACTTATTGGAACATAGATAAATCGAATGAGTGGAGTTGGGTTGGGGAGAATGTTACGACCTATACAGTTCAGTCTGGATACAAGGCTGTCAAGGAGGTACAACATGTTCTTCAAAGTGATTGCTTCAGGGTGATATGGGATCTTAGTGTTCCTAGGATAATTAAAGTTTTTGGATGGAGGGTTATGCTAGATAGACTGCCTTCTAAGGTCAATCTTGAAAATAGAAGGGTTACGGTATCTTGCAATCTCTGTCTATTATGTAAAAAGGAGGTGGAAACTACTCATCATTTATTTATTACCTGTGAAGTATAACATCGATTGTGGATTAAATGTGACAATTGGGTAGGGATCACTTCAGTTAGGTAGAATGATATTAACCATTTTTGTAGCTTTTATATTAATGGTCTTAGCAAGAAAGTTATGTGTTTGGAGAGGGGTGTGGATGGCATTAACTAAGGAAATTTGGACTCAGAGGAATAAGATTATTTTTTAGGCTGGTCAGGTGGATGAGGTAGAGATCTTCGCATTGGCACAATTACGGGCTTGGTCATGGGCTAAATTTGGTGGGTTAAGATGTTAAGGATCCTTTTTCGGATTGGTGTTTGCATCCTCTAGATTGCTTACGAGAGATTAGATAATGGTTCGTGTGAAGTAAGATTGTTTGCAAGGACTTGTTCTACGCAGGAGTATTGCTCAATGGGAGTATGTCGTATGTGTAGCTCTCCATTCTTCTTGGGTAGGGAATGGAAAATCTTCACGAGAAGATCTGAAGGACTTACATCTCAATTGGCTTATGTATTTTACGTGTTATCTTTATTTTTCATGACTAGATTTCATGTGTAGTATACAGAGTATGTATTTTGATTCCAGTAGGGCATACCAATTATTTGCTTTTATGTGGAGTGGATCTGTGGAGTAGATTGAAGATGTATTTGTATAAGGGTTGGGACACCCCTGAAGTGTCCCTTTTTAATTCAATTTATTTCTTGCTGTTAAAAAAATAGTATTTTATACAAAATTAATATGAAATAGATAAATTTTACGTGTATTAATTTAAAAGAAAGCATAGGATTAACTGGAGTGAAATTTTTTTGAGTATATGATGAAGAGGTTAGGATTCAATAGTAGGTGGATAAGTGGATTTTAACACTTGTTTAAAATCAGGGACAATTTCAGTTCTAGTTAATGACAACCCTACTAAGGAATTTAGGCTGAGGAGATGGCTTAGATAATGAGATCCTTTAACTCCGTTCTTATTTCTTATTGTGGCAAAAGAAATGGTAGTATCGCAACTGGGATCACGATGGGAATGACGATCGGAAAGAAAATATGAATCTAATTTTGAAAAAAATAGAAAAAAGGAGTCGCTACCATAGTTTATTATGGAAGACTATGGAAAAAATCGAAAAAAGGATACGACAAGTCTGCGAAATCGGATCTAGTCCGGGAGTCGGTTCTGTATGGAGAAGGTATTAGCACCCCCACAACGCCCGTCCTAAAATGATACCTTTAATTAAATAAATAAACTAAGTGTGATTTTTGAAAATGTTTATTTTTCCATGAAAGAGACAAAAATGAAGATAAAACAAACAAAAATAATTTTTTTAATTTCTAGAGTCGACAAAGTTTAACCTTCCACCAGGATGGAAAATCAGGGTTACATAGTTCTTTTTGAAAATGTTTGTTGGTGTTTTAGTATTTTTAATTTCTAAATTTTTATATATTTTTAAATTTTTGAAATTTGAAATTTTTATATTTTTTAAAATTATGATTTGCTCGCATGACTACTAGGAGGTGGGAACGACCATGCTCATTACTCTTACGAATCTGAAATATTTTTGTATTTTATATATTTTAAAGAGAAAAATTTGGTATTGGATACCGTTTGACGCGTACGGTCCTTTGATAATCCAAACGAAAATTAAACATTTTCAAGGTTCTAAGGTAGGTGAGTTGATCCCATTGGCATAAAAAGTAATCTGTAATTTTTGCGCTTGATAGGTGTATAAGAGCATGTTGGGGTTTGTGAGAGAAGGTTTAGGGTGGCACGTGGGACCGTGATGCATGGTGAGGTGTGCAATGACTCTTCTCGTGAATGATGTAGGGTAGTTGGATCATGGCAGTATGGTGGTGAGGTGTTTGGTATGAAAGGAAGGAGTAGGTTGTTGTTACGTAGGCAAGGTGCTTAGGGGTGCATGGTGGGAGGATGGTGAAGGTGGCATGATCTTGGACATGAGTAGTAGGAACATGAAGGCATGTGGATGGTGGTTTGGAATCTTGGAGGTGCAACGTGATCTTTTTCGTGAGTAAGGGGTAGGGAGAAATGTGTACGTGATCAGTTTTTACGTGATTGAGTGAGAAGGAAAAACATGTAAACATGCTTTAGACAATCAATGACTATACACATGTAAACATGTGTATATTCAAAAGAAAGGAAACAATCAAATAAAATGAACAAGATTCAACAAACATATGAAGAGAGAAATAACACATGCTTTAGACCAAGTTCATCATGCACATAGGGGTAATATATCCAGTAAGCCAAATGCACTCTATCATGATCTATAACTAAAGTGAAGGTGAAGGAACCTCACCTTCAAGTGGTATGCACGAAAAACTTGTTCTCCAAAATCCCAAAAAAGAAAAAAATGGTTTGTGTTCTCTATATAAAACAGTGAGTGAGTCCCCTTGTAAAAAAGCAATCCCCCTAAGGGTTGGAGTGTTGACTTGGTTATGTATTTGTAGGGGTAGAGCAATTTTGTTAAAATAAGGTACTGGTTGCATGAGGAAGTATTGTAGGAGTAGTCTTCTTAGGATGAGGTAATGTTGTAGGGGGAAACATTATAGAGGGAAGCACTATGCAGAGAGAAGCATGGCAGAGCATATAGAGAGGATCCTGAAGATTTGAGGGTGCTTATAGAAATTGAGAGGAGTGAAAAATGGGAAATGGCCAAGAGGGGGTGTGACCCAAGAGACAGGGGATAGGAACGGGCTACACCTCTGCACCCATTTAATGTATATAAAAAATAAAAGGTAAACACAAACAACTTTTCTCTTTTTCTAATTTTTATTATTATTAATTTTAGTTTTGGGAATAAAAGAAGAGATAATAAAATTCAGTAACTATTTTATTTTTAAAAATTTATTTTTATCTTAATTTCTTTTTTAAATTAATTAAAAATGTTTTCCTTTTAAATTATTATCTTTTTTATTTTTACCCGGACAAAATTGAGTATTGATAAGTAGGCTTGGTCAGGGAAGCTTCTAGAGTTGGGATCTTAGAGGGGGTAATTATAGGAAAAGGGGGAGTGGAGGTCAAACTTCTTCAATTTGCATATGACAGTATTTTTTTGTCAACCTAAGTATAAGTGTATGGTTGCTATTAAGGCTATATTGTACAATTTTGAGATTGTGTCAAGATTGAAGGTGAACTTTCATAAGAGGTAGGTAGAAGCAGTAGGGATTTTGGATATGGATTTGAATATCTTTTCAAACTGTTTGAACTGTGGTAGAATGGAACTTCCATTTAAGTATTTGGAGATTAGAATTTAGGGAATCCAAGAAAGATTGAGTTCTAGAATCCTATCATTCATAAGATACAATCTAGGCTAACCATTTGGAAGGGTAAATTGTTATCTTTGGCGGGAAGGCTTTTTTTAGTCAAGTGTGTTATTAGTGCCTTGCCATTATTTTATTTTTCATTTTTCAAAGTTGTAAAGCAAGTGTGTAAGGCTATTAGGTCGATTCAACTTAATTTTTTTGGGGGTTGGGGATCAGAGGGTAAGAAAATTTCTTCGGTTACTTGGGCTAAAGTATTTTTACCGTAGAACAGGGTGGACTGGGTATTAGGTATATTCAAGTTTTCAATCATGCCCTTGTGGCTAAGTGGAAATAGAAGCTGGTCACGAAATATAAAGGAGTTTGGGAAGACATTATTGTTTCTAGATACGGACATTGGAGGGATGTGAAGAGTTCTTTGGCTTGTAGGAAGAATTGGTATTAGTGGAATGATCCAGGCTCAATTTGTGATGTTAATAGAGATTTCAACTGGTTTGGTAGAAGAATCAAGTGGAAGTGTGGTAAAGGAAGTAAGATTAGATTTTGGGAAGATTGATGGGTAGGAGATGCAGATAAATTCCCTATATTGTATTTGGTTTCAAGTGCAAAAAGACAATGTGATCAATGATTTAGGTACATGGATTAGGATTGGCTCTTTGGATGGTTTTATTTGGCACATCCTGTGGAGAAAAGAACTGTTTGAATAGGAGAAATGTTTAGAAACGTAGTTAGTGGAGACTGTATTGTCTGTTAAGTGAAACACGAACATTTCTGATGTGTGTTGTTAGCAAGGGGAGAATGAAATCGGATACACGGTTCAATCATGATATAGAGCTTTGAGGAAGTATCATCATATCCCACAAAGGGAGAGTTTTAGATATTTATGGGACTTGAAGGTGCCAGGGAAAACTAAGATCTTTGGATGGAGGCCTTATTAGAAAAGCTTCCATCTAGAGTCAATCTTGAGAGGAGAGGAGTTCAGGTGGGGTCAAATCTTTGTCCGTTATGTAATAAGGAGGTCGAAATAATCCAACATTTTCTCATTACTTGTGAGGTGGCATAACTATTGTGGGTAAAGTGCAATAATTGGTTAGGGATTACATTGGTGAGAAGTATTGAAGTTGATTGCCATTTTTACAGGTTTACCTTAAATACTTTCTGTGTTAAAGATAACAAAGTGTGGAAAGAGATGTGGTTGACTCTAGCAAAGAAAATTTGGACCCATAAAAATAAGTTGGTCTTTAATAATGGAAATGTTGACGAGGTAGAGATTTTGCACTAGCACAAATGAATGCTTGGACCTAGGCTAAGTTTAGTGGATTTAGAGTGAAAGGGTCACTTTCGGAATGGTTCATGAACCCACTTGAGTTTTTAAGCCAGGTTAAGTAGGACGTTAACTTTGACAAAGCCAATTTGTAGGGTAGGATCATAGATGGTTAGCTGATTATGAAAGGATGGATATAGGTGTGTTTTCATTTTGTGCAAGATACCTACTACTAAAGAGAAGACCCAACATGTGATACATGATTGGAGGAAGAGCGTATTACATTTTTAGGGACATGCAGGCTCATCGACTTGGAGGAGTTGCAAGAATCACGTATCTCTAGGTTTAGTACTCATACAAAGGAATTTCTACATTTATTTCTAAGGTATCATGTAGAATTGGTTGGCAATCATGATTACCTGCCAATTTGTTTATGTACTGTATGTACTTAGGGAATACATTTACTCGAGTTGAGTATGTCAATTGTTAGTAATCAGGATTTTAGGGTTGGATGGTACTTTATGCGTGTAGGATTAAGATTTGGAAAGATTTATTATATTTGTTCTGTGCTTTTGTATTAGGGTTGGAGCACCTTTTAAATACTCCTATTCATTTCATTTTCTATTATTAAACAAAAATTTAGAAAAAGTTTTGGCAAAGTGAAATTTGAATTAAACTTAATTATTGGAGAAGTTTAAGTAAGAACTTATGTATTAAAATCAAAGTTATATTTAGTTATAAAAATTCTAACTAATGACTTAACAATGGGAATAAAAATAGTGCTTTGTAATTTAAGATATATAACGAATAATGAATAATGTATGTGTATGTACGTAGTTAATTCATTTATTTAGGAGCAAGTACAAGTTTATATAGAAAGGTCTTTAGGAATTTCTTATTTTTGATTCGGAGGATTTTGTAGTAAAAAATCTTTTGTCTATAAGTAAGATGATAAACCATAAACAACTAACTATATTATTCGCTGTTGGTCAGCTCATTAGTAAAATCTTTACTTTGTAATAAATAATCACCTCTTATAGGGAGAAACAACTTTATATATTCATTTATTGTATGAGAGTTTTTGACTGGTTTAGAGTTTACGCAGTGAAAATTCAAATTCATGATCCACTACTTTCAACATTTTATACATAAATTCCAAATTGATTGTGAGACAGCAGTCCATGCACGAGAAAGCACTTGTTTCACCCTTTTTAAGGTGATGGCAGTGAGGCAGCAGCATCGGTCGAGGCAGCAGCATCGGTCGAGGCATGCATTGGTATGCATTTCTAAATCTAGATTAAAGTTAAAATTTGTTTATAACTTAAGTTGAAATTTAAGACAAAATTAACTTCCTTGTTCCAAAGTTTCCTTTCCATTCTTTTTTTCTGCAACTACCACCTTTTAATAAAAACAAGATTATCCCATATATAAGTTACACGTACTTTAAATGTAAAATTCATTAAATTAAAGATTAATTATAAATTATATTTAATGATCATTTTTAATTTAATTCACACATTTATTAGTTATATAAAATACTATTAGAAATATGAACTAAGTTTAGTGATACAAGTTGAATTTGCAAAGATTTTTCAAGCATATAAGTTATCTTAATCAACTTACTCTTTAAAACAGATCAACATTTTTTAGTGCTTTTAAATTAAACAGAAAAGTAAAAAGTTAATGAAGATTAAATTTTATGTGTTTTTTTTATGTTTTTATATGCAAATTTATATTTTTGTATAAAGGTTTATGTATGTCTATTATATTATTTAATTTTATTTACTATAACTTATAAGAAGTAATAAAATTAAGATGCAATTCAAATAAAGATAAGGGAGTTATATTTAATTGTTTAATTACTCTTATTTAATCAATCTACCATGTCTTATAAGACTCGTGAAGAAAAACACAAAAAAATTATCTTTAAATTTATGTTTAGTGTGGAAGTTAAATAGTAACTTTCTCTTATGGTACCATTTTTGTTTTTAAAATTTATTTTTTAAGTTTCTACATAATCTCAGTGTATATATAAAAAGTTAGCAGTAATTGTTGATAAATAAATAACTGGTTATAAAAATTTAGGTCTTATACTTGTTGTTAATACAAATAATGTTGTTAATACAGATTACTATGAATCCTACACTCCAAAAGACAGATAGATCCTCCTAATGCATCTCAGCAGCATTTATTGTGTAAGCGGTGAGGTAATCTGATCAATTTCCTATACTATTTAATGATCATTTCATTACCATTTTCTATACATTGAGATAAGTTACACACATGCGTCTATTACGAATACACAAAGATAATCTGGCAAACACTAAAATTACAAAGCACTTTTTTAAATAATCTTAATGTAATATTATATATGGGTGAATCCACATACGAAGAAAAGAAAAAGTTTAATGGTGTGACCTCTAGAACACAGATAAAGCAAATATTTAGCAGTAAAGAACAGCAGCGGCTACTGTTTTGCAGTAATTTCTTTTGGTTTGTAACCTAATTGAGCATCTCAATGCTAAAATTAATAGGTTGATGTTAATTTGTCAACATTTTAAACCATTGATCAATGACACACATTTCAATGTCTTTTTATAAGGCAAACTATGGTTGAATTTTGCTTGCAGAGCTAAGAAACACGCATGCATTTTTCAATCTGACAATCAAATTTAGCATTGATGTCTAAGACCTTAGAAGTTCCAACGCATATCTGTCATCTGTACACACATTCAACATTGTAACATGAGACACCAACGATTCACTCGAAGAACTGTGTTTGCAGATATAGAAACTTGAAAAATAAGCTTGGTATATAGGATTTGATGTTTTCAGTAACATCTTTTAAGTGTTAAAAAGACTGATCATTCAATTATCTTGAATTTAAACGGTAATTTGGATGTTTATTGTATTATAAGTGGTTATTTTATTTTTTTCGATTTGTTTTTAATTAGAAGTGAATGCGTTTACACATGGCACACATGCAGAGTGAAGATTCAAATTCATGATCCACTACTTTCAACATTTTATACATAAATGCCAAATTCATTGTCAGATTCAGCAGTCCATGCACGAAAGCAATTCTTGCACTCTTTTCAAGGTGATGGCAGTCTGCATATCATGCATAAAAAAGCTTGCTGGAAGCAAAAACGTTAATTGGGTTTAGGGTTTCTTAATTGGTGGATTCCTTAATTGGGTTTCCTCATATTATGTCAGAGCAGCAGCATCGGTGGAGGCATGGAGAGGTTTGGTGGCAGCACGTTAATTGGGTTTAGGGTTTATGGATGCCTTGTACTATGACAGATCAAAGGCATGCATTGGTGTGCATTAATCGAGACAAAATGTAGTGGAACAGTAATTTAACCTTTCACCTCTCGTAAGCATTGGTGGATTCCTTAAACATTTCAATGACTAAACAACCCTTATCATTTCAGACGAATTGACAAAACTATCCTCATGTGAAACTATCCAATGACAAAACTCTCCCAATGAGTTATTTCCCACCGGTTTCAAAGTATCATCTCTCATGCTTAAATTGAGTTAAAGTTAATCTTGATTTGAGTGTAAGTTTCTTTGTGCGTTATATTGTCATGTAGTGCACCAGTAATTTCAAGTTTTACCTCTCGTAAGCAGTGATGCTAACCGTTGTATGAAATCATCCATTACGTAAGCTCTATCCATTCACGCCCTTCTCACGTCTTTATATAAACTCACACAAACAACAGTCTGCCAAACACTGTCTTAACACCTTCAACAACCATGCTCACTCTTTTTTACTTCCCTTTCACCTTCATCATTCTTCTCCTCTCTGTGAACTTCTTGTTCAAAACAAGAAGGTTCTGGAACCGTCCTCCAGGACCATTCTCGTTCCCCATAATCGGAAACCTCCACCAGCTGAAACAACCGCTCCACCACACGTTCCACGCCCTTTCGCAGAAATACGGCAAAGTCTTCTCTCTCTGGTTCGGTTCGCGCTTCGTCGTTGTCGTTTCGTCGGCAGCGGCAGCACAGGAATGCTTCACCAAAAACGACATCATCTTGGCCAACCGGCCTCGCTTGCTCGTCAGCGAGCTCATCGGCTACAACAGCACCACTGTCGCCGTGACTCCCTACGGCGACCACTGGCGCAACCTCCGCCGCATAATGTCGCTCGAGATTTTCTCAACGCACCGTTTGAACTCCTTCTCAGCAATGCGAAGGGACGAGATCATTAGGCTCGTGCGTAAGCTCGCTCACGACTCGCGCAACGGCTTCACCAAAGTTGAACTGAAAACCAGGTGAATTTGGTTCGGTTTGTTGAATTAAATTAGGTAGAAATTGTTGAAAGAGTAGATAGACAGTTTTGATTACACTTCATATTTTTTTAATAGTGCTATTTTCTATAATTTATGCAAGGTTTTCGGAAATGACTTTTAACACTATAATGAGGATGGTGTCGGGGAAGAGATATTACGGTGAAGATTGTGACGTGAGTGATGTACAAGAAGCAAGGCAATTTCGAGAGATTATTAGAGAGTTGACGTCTTTAGGAGGGGCAAGTAACCCTGGAGACTTCTTGCCTTTCCTGAGGTGGTTTGATTATGGTGGTTTGGAGAAGAAATTGAAGAGGTTGGGTAAGAGGACTGACGCATTCTTGCAGGGACTCATTGATGAACATCGTAATGCAAAAGACAGCGCCAATACTATGATAGACCATCTTTTAACACAACAACAGTCACAGCCTGAATACTATACGGACGTAGTCATCAAAGGAATTGCCCTGGTAATTTCTTAATACAATGCATCATTTGGGGTTGTTTAAAAGAGAGAAAAGAAGTAAATTACTCCTTTTGAAAATGACCTAAGGTAAATGCCTAACTAGTATATTAAATATTGAGGTGATTATTGGTATCTTGATAAATCAGTCTTCTAGCTTTCATGAATAATTATGGTGATGTAGGTAGGGTCCACACTTATTTGAGATTGGGATTGGGTAACTTTGTGAAAATGTTTGAAAACAAAATTTGGAGAGGAAAATAATACATGCAGCATTAAAGATGACAGTTGTGCATGTGGTCTGACCTGAATGTTGACTTGTGAGCATCCATTGGTCTTGAAAACGGCAGAAACCAAAACTTACGAAAAACACCCATGTACTCACTTTGTATTTAGCACCACTTCTTTTTTTCAAAATTTGTGAAATGAAATGTTAGTATACTTCAAATGATTAAAAGATAAACGTGATTCAAGATAATTTAAAAAGTGTAATTTTCTCAAATGAAATTAAAAAAACTAGACAAAATTAATTAGCATTTTAATTAAATTGAAATGAACAGTTTTTGTTTATTTTATTATGTAGAAGATATGAATTGTATATAGTACTTTTTTTACTTATAATATTTTTTTCTAATTATTATATTTCAGGTTATGTTAATGGCAGGAACAGACACATCAGCTATAACTTTAGAATGGGCAATGGCCAATTTATTAAATCATCCGAAAATAATGAAGAAGGCAAAAATGGAATTAGACACTCATATAGGTCAAAACCGTTTAGTAGATGAAGCTGACATTTCTAAACTTCCTTATCTTCAAAGCATAGTCTCTGAGACACTTCGTTTGCATCCTGCGGCTCCATTGTTGGTACCCCATTTCTCATCAGAAGACTGCACTATTGGAGAATACAATATTCCACAAAACACAATTGTGATAGTCAATGCTTGGGCTATTCATAGAGATCCCAATTTGTGGAGTGATCCAACACATTTTAAGCCTGAAAGATTTGAGAATGAAACTGAAATTAATAAGTTACTTCCTTTTGGATTAGGGAGAAGGGCTTGTCCTGGAGCAAATTTAGCTCAACGCACAGTGAGCTTAAGTTTGGCCTTATTAATTCAATGTTTTGACTGGAAACGAACCAGTAATGAAGAAATTAATCTGGTTGAAGGAAAAGGGATCACTGTGACAAGAAAATTGCCTTTAGAAGCTATGTGTCAAGTGTGTCAATCACCATCAATTAGGGATATTTTCTATTGATACTGAAAGCACACCAACATAGCAATCTTCTTGATAAAGTTATGGAGATTTGCATTAATAAAAGAAATCAATAAACAAATCATGGGATCAAGTTAAAGAACACTAGTTTTTTTCCCATATGTCCTTTTAGTTTTCAGTTATGTATTGTATTATTTCCGGTAAAATAAAAATTTATTAATGCATAGTGGTGTTCTTTTTTTCGCGATGTTAATTCATTTGAATGATATACACAAAATATGAATTACTATATGTAAGTAAAATCAAATCAAAGTGACTAGAACGTAAATATATAAATTTAGACTTAATTATTATTCTTCACCTAGACAAATTGATCTAAAAAGTAGTGTATTTGAAACAAAATAAAAATTAAGACATACTAGTTGAGTGGAAGAATTACAAAATGCCATACATTTTTTTCTTTCATGTTTACACTTTTGGCAAATATTTTAAAAGTATGAAATGACATAAATATTCGTTTAAAGTATTTTAAAATTCGTTGTCTCATACTAGCACAATTCAAATATAAATTTAGTATGGTTTTTGAAAATCATATCATGATTTAGTTCTTGTTTACACCCAAAATTAATCATGATCTGATTTAGCTCTTGTTTAAACTTAAAATTAACCAATCTCGCACTAGTAGAAAAAACGTTTTCTAGATCGAATCTGGAGGACATTTTACATCAATTCTAGAATCGACGTAGATGATCGATGTAGATGCAGACGACATAGAAAGTTTTGGACTTTTTATGTCAGTTCTTTAACCGACATAGTATTTGCATATACTACATTGGTTGATAAATAAATCATCAACGTAAAATACCATCAAGAGGAGATATTACGTTGCTTGACTCTCGACTCATGTAGTATCTATCGTATTACATCGGTTGGGAGCCCACAACCGATATAATATGTCTATTTTTTGAAAAAAAAATTAAAAATTTCTAGAACTTTTTTAATAAATCTCTTATCCATACAAGTAAACACCACAACAATTTTCATAATTTTTGAACAAGTATAGATAGGTGAAGTAGAAAAAAAGATGTGAAAAATATTAAAAAATAAAAAAGAAATAGTAAACTATGAAATTTTGGAAAAAATTTGGATTTTGAATCCCCTTTAGGTATTGCCAACGAGCTTCATTACTTCGTTTTGAGCAACTTTCAATTTTTAAGCATCTTAATTCGAGCTCTCTATCAAAAGTTATAGGCGTTCGAAGTTTTTTGGTCCTAAATTTTTAAAATCCTAAATCTATGATAAAGCTATAAAATGTGAGAACTCTACTATCAAATATACACTAAATCAATATTCTGATAAAAAAATTGGGTCAAAAATAAATTTCTAACTATTTTTCATGAATTTAACAAAATTGCAAACCTTTAGCAAAGAGAAGTGACAAGGGATGTCGAATTAAGCATTCACGGTGGCAGAGAAAGGTTCACGCATCAAGTGACAAAACTCAACCGATACCATCACAGAGCTTGCGCATACCAAATGAAAACTAGTAAAACTAGTGAACACAAAGATACAAATGAAAACCAATGAGAAGAGAAAGCGGCACCATGTGAAATGCAAATGAAAACTAGTGAGAAGAAAAAACGGCATCACACGAAATGAAACCTACAATGTGAAATCGTGTATGCAATGGAGGAAATGAAGTCAATAAAGGCACGTGAAACAAGTTCAAGCACACCAATGACAAAACGAAAGATAAAAACCAGCAGAGCGCTTGAAACTTAAAACGGAGAAGGCAAAACGTAATAGAAAAAAAGTGGCTGAAATGTTAAATAGGGAATATTACGTTGGTTACAACTCAATAACCGACGTAGCATTTAACCTTAACTTACTCAATTTTTTCCCCAAACTCTCTCAAGGACAGATATAACGTCGGTTCTGAAGTTCCAACTGACGTAATATCAATACCAAATTCAATAATTTTTCCCAGATTTTTTACTATGAGCCACGGTAAAGATATAACGTCAGTTGGGGGACTAAACCAATGTAATATAGGCCATATATTACATCAATTGGTGGAACATAACCGATGTTATATCTTTCTCTCCATATCAGAGTTTTTAAGTTTTGATTTTTTTTTTATTTTTTCAGTCTTTTCTGCGCCGATTATGAGGGGTAATCGACGTAGTATATGGTATATTACGTCGAGTTTGAGTTAATCGACATAAAATTTCTTCAAATATTTACAAAAATGTCACCACATTTTTGTTTACATCAGTTCTGTTTTAACTGATGTATTATCCTGTCATAGAATGTGTTTGTTATACTAGTGAAAGCTTAATCATATGCACAGGCTGTGAGAGGACAAATGATAGGAAAGGTTAAAGACGAAGAGTGGAAAGGACATCAGATGTGGGTAACAGAGGAGAGAAAGGACTGGCTGACAAGAAGCTTAGATGGAAGGTTATGCAAGGGATGATCTGGAAAACTTAAAGGAAAGTTTTATTCTGAATGGGCTTGGGTTTATGCATTTGCGCTACATTGATGACAATGCAATGCTTATCACAAGGGAGGATGATATGGATTTAACGAAAGTCATCAAAGAGAACAAGGCTTGGCTGGAAACCAATTTTGAATTTGTGTTGGGAAGAAAACTTGTATCTTGATAACAAGAATAGATGGGTTAAGATATGGAGCGTACCCTATCAATGTGAGGTAAAGAATGTTTCGAGAAGGTCACCGATACAATAAGAACATTAATCTCAATAGATAAAGAAACCACTCTATGGAAAAATCTCAAATATTCAAGTCAGTCTCACTTTACACATTAATGTCATGATCAAGATGAGAATCAAAATAAATGAGACGTTATGTCTGATATTGATTCAAGAAGAAATGGCCTCAAACTAGACATAACGGTGCTAGCGTGCACAACAAGAAGATGTATCTTCAAAGGTTTAGATTTTTAAAGGGACGAATGGGTCATCACAGTCATTTTGCAGTAGTTCAAAAGATTCGGTGCAAGGCAACACAACAAAACAAGGTGATGAGAACTTCGAGTTCTCCCTAGAGGGGTAACCATACAAGGTATAACTCGAAGTCAACTCAGTGATGCATTCAGTGACTCAGCAAAGCGGTGAGACATTGGAGTGTCAGAGTAAAGTCAATATCACTAGACTCGAGGACTAGGTGGGTCAGTTAGATGGTGACACTATGTCAGGGCATAGGGATTCGCAACTTCGAACAGGGATCTCTTTACAAAAGATATGATGATGTGGGCCTTTGAAATGGACCAAGCACTATCACGAGGAAACAACGACATTGAGATGATGAGCTCTTGCCAACAAACACAATCTGAATCAGAGTATTCTGGCCCAATTGAAAACTCTTTCACGCCTTTGGTTTCCAAGACTAATATAGGATCCACCCAAGTATTGCAAGTCACTCAAAGTTACGCTGGCAGGGACGCACCTAAGGCACAATCATGTGGGCAAGGAAGCGACCTACACAATACAACAAGATGTCCAACAACATGATGTGAGTGATGAAGGTGTCGTAAAGCTCATCCAGATCAGTAAGATATATACCGAGGTGATGCTTAAATGGAGCAAGTTACTCGAAGGAGAAAGTTTGAGGCCAAGATGAACAATTGCAAGTGCAACAAAATATGGATTATCGTTTCATTGTCGCTCACAAAGGTATGCACGCTACTCCCTTTCTAATTCATCGAATGGCATTGATATTAATAACTACAATAGACTATTTTGAATTAGATATAACTTTGATGAGGCAATGAGATTATATAACATAGGAAAACAAATTGGCTTTACAAGTAAGGTAACTGTGAATGTATTGTAAAGCAAATAGAAGTTATGAATTATATGGGGAACTGGTCAAGTGATGGTAGAGGAGAGGAGATCCATAACCCTGATGTATGAAGATCATGGGTATAAATATTAGGGGTTTTGAGGCGGAGGGAAATGGAATTACATCAAGGAGTTAGTGTCTAAATTATATCTAGACATGGTATGTATTCAAGACACTAAAGTAGATTATTTAAATCCTAGCTTGTGTTGGGGACTGTTGGGTAGTAATTTGGTGGATTGAAAAAATACGATAGAATAAAACAGAACATGATGGAATGTAACAATTTGGAACACATTGAAGCTTACTGTCACACACTTTAAAATAGCGAAACGCTTTATTTTAACTAAAGAGAATTTGAGAGATTGTAATGAACAGACCATAATAGTTAATGTCAATTCTCCATGTGATTATAATGAAGAAATTAATTAAAAGGAAAAGGGCATATGAAAATAAGGCCTGGTGTGTTATTGATGATTTTGATGCTATCACGAAACATCAGGAAAGAAAGGGAACTAGTCAGATGGCTAGAGGCAATAGGGAGATTGAGGGGTTTAATAATTTTATAGAGAGAATGAAATTGAGTGACATTCCTATGGTTGGGAGAAAATTTACATAGTATAGTGCAAGTCGCAATGCAATGAGTCGATTAGATAGAGTATTGTTATCCCCATAATGGATAGATATGTGGCACAAATTCAGTACAAATCTATTTCTGATCATTGTGCCATCATCCTGAAAAATAAAGTCATTGATGGATCTAAACTATTTAGAACATTGGATGTTTGAAGAGCACATATAGGTTTCTATGAAATGGTTAGGAAAAGGTGGGAAGAATAACATGTTAGTGGAAATGATATGTTGGTATTGAAGGAAAAACTTAAACATTTGAGAGGTCATTTAAAGGTTTGGAATAAGGAAGTCTTTGAAGATATTAATATGAAGAAAAATCATTACAACCATTAAATCATTAGATTTGGAATATGAGAATAGTACCTTACATTAGAATGGTAGGATGGAAAGAAGAGTTATTGGTAGAATTAAAATTGGTCAATTATCAGTTAGAGGTCCTTGCTAAACAAAAATAAAGAGCCAAGTGGATGAAATAAGGAGATGTAAATACTAAATATTTCCATAAAACAATCAAATGGAGAAGGCTCAAGAATAATATTAGAGGGTTAAAAATAGAAAAAGGTTAGTGCGAGGATCCTGTTAGACTTAAAGAGGGAATCAGAAATCAGTTCAAGGAAAGATTTAGTGACCAAGGCAAGATCAATGTAGAGCTTGATAATATTGCATTTCCAAGAATTAGTGAATTAGATAATGTTGATCTCACAAAATAAATTTATGAGGAAGAGGTTAAGGGAGCAATTTGAGAATGGGTCAGGTCTAAAAGTCCAGGCCCATATGGGTTCAATATAAATTTCACAAAACAATCATGACTAGTCCTTATGGATGACATTTTGAGAACACATTAAACCATTATTCCAAAGGTGGAAAACCCTGAAAAGCCATATGAGTATAGGCCAACATCCCTTGTTGGTAGCTTATATAAGATGATTTCAAAAATCCTTGAAAATAGACTGAAGAAAGTACTTAAGCAAGTTATAGATGCTAAATAGTTTGCTTTTTTTGGAAAACATAGGCCTATTAGAAATTGCTAATGTAGTCTTAGATGAAGTTTGACATAAAAAGAAGCCATGTATTGTGTTCAAAGTAAACTTATAGAAGGCTTACGATTCGGTTAGGTGGGATTTTATTTACTACGTGATGGAAGGTTATGTTTCAATTCTAAATGGATTAAATGGATAAATGGTTGTTTAATATCGTCGTCATTTTCAGTATTAGTTAATGGCGACCCTACATCTGAGTTCATATATGAGTAAGGACTTAGGCAAGGAGACCCCCTTCCTCCTTTTTTACTTTTGATAGTGATAGAAGGTTTATCAAGAGTTGTGAGGGAAACAGAAAAGAAAGGGCTGCTATAGGGGATAAAAATAAGAAGGAATGAAATAGACATAACCATTGATGAGTCATTATTTTCCCCTATTTACTTATCTTTATGTATCCATTTTAATTAGTGATTTGTGCTTAACTGCCTATCATTTCTCAGTTTCACTGTTTCATCTTCATTTACCAGAAATTCATAATTTTTAATTAATTCGGATTTCCTGACTTAATTTTATTATTGTTTTCAGGGCGAATTTGTTATTTCACTAAGCTTGGAATTAATTTCTGGAATTGAAGAGAGTTGCCACGTCATATCTTTTCTTTTCTTTTATTTCTTTTTGATGTTGGGCCAAACTTGTAAGGGGACTTGAGTCCATTAGGGTTGAAAAAGGTTGTCCTAACTTATGTAAGGGAGAGAGACTTGTAAGCGGTAGCGGCGGCTGGAAGGAGTAAAAACATTTTTTTTTTTTGCATTTAGACAGTTTGGGATTTTTTCTGTACTTTTGTGGATTCGTGGTCTCTATTCAAAATTTCTATTTCCTTCACTTATTTTTGCTACATCTTAATTTCTGCTCGGTCTACTCGCTTTAATGGAAGACTAATTTGTTTGGGTTATCCTCTTGGTTGAGATTGCGGAAAAGGTTTGAAGTTTTGTGCTTAATGATCTCGCCTCTTAACTCTCGCCTATTTCATTTTTTCCCACTATTTTCACTAGACCGTTCATGCTTAAAGACGGGAAATATGAGCTGTTGGGTTGGAATGAATGATTTGTGCAAACGCTTGCTTGCATAATTAAACTCACTCTAATTTTTGCTTAGTCAATTAGTTAGGGTTGAAATGAGGGTTGAGCGTCAATACGAATTTTTGTGACCTATGATAACTTGACTGCAGTCAAAATCTAAATCAAAGGGATAATTTGTTTTTAATCACGGGTTTAAGTTTCGTTAAACACTGTTTTGTTGAATCATCTAACCCCCCTTCTTTTTAGTGTGTTTTCATCATTTGGCAGAGAATTAGGTCCTTGGGAGATGACCTAGTAGTCACTTTCTAGTACTACACTTTATTGTGATTATTTGACCGGATACGACTCCGATCAACCATGCTACAATTTGTTGACGATACTATGTTCTTATATAAAGATAGTATTCACAACATTGTAACAATCAATGACATGTTGAGATGTTTTGAGTTAGCTTTGGGAATAGGAGTAAACTTACATAAAAGCTCAATAGTAGGGATATGAGTTTATTTGTTAAATATACAGAGATATGTGGTATTGCTGAATTGTAAAGTCATATACCGTTTATATATCTTGGTGTTTCTATTGAAGGAATCATGCTAGAGCTAATTTTTGGAAGGGGATGGTACAAAAGGTTAAGAAAAGATTATCAATGTGGAAAGGTAAGCATATATATATATATATATATATATATATATATATATATATATATATATATATATATATATATATATATGTACACACCCAGGAGTGGGCCTAGGTTCAACCGAACTGACAACGGCCCAATCCGCGTATCACCCATTTTGGTAACGCCTCCTCTTAGGGCAGGAATGAGACGTTGGGAGTTACAGGATTCATGATCCTAAACGTCCTGCGATTTTATTAGAAATAATGTTGTCTTAAATGGCACTTCCCAGACAGATCCGATATACCAACGACAGGCAGGGAGTATGGCTAAGCAAGAAAAACATTTCTTTTACATAATAAGAAACCCCTTTACAAACACTCTTACTGACTTGAGCGTCGGAGAGTCTTTCGCAGGTACTCCCCCATTTGGTTCAACAAGCAAGAAAATCAGGCCGGATAGGAGTCGGGAAGGCGACATCTCCAACTCGGTAAGAACATATTGGTGCCCACCGTGGGGCCCTGGTAAAATTTTATCCCAAGACCACTCGTTTTTTCAAAAGGAATGGATCCGACAATACTCGAAACCCTTTAAGGGGTTGTCCAGCAAAGCGTCGACACCATGAAAGCGGCATTACGGGAAAGTGCGGTCAAAGTTCAAGACGCCCTACAGACCGCCCTGCAGAAGAGTGAGGCTAAAATGTAACACACCCTTCAAACAGCCCATGACAAAATCGACGCCCGATTCCGCAATCAGGAGAGGCATCACGATGAGGATATGCGTGCCCTCTACGATCAGATGACCGCCCTTCATCAGGACGGGCAATATTCTTCCACGCCATGGGGAAGTGAGACACCCGAAGAAAGTTCAGAGGAGACACCATGGACTCAGGTACCGTCAGCTAGTCGGACTAGCACTAACGGCCACACACCTCGGTCTGTGTCGGAAGAAGGACCCAACAGACGTACGGAGGAATGGTCTCGTCTGCCACGCATGCGAAACTATCATAGCATGCCATTTGAAGAAGTGACACCGCCTCCCCTGCGAGAAGATCTAAGGGAGCACATTGGCGGGTTTCATCCCTTTACACCGGAAGTGATGCGGGCAAAGCTCCCTTCCAAATGGCAGTGGCCACACATGGACACTTAAGACGGAACTTCAGACCCAGACGTCCATGTCAAGTCCTATATGACGCAGGCGAACTTGTTCTCTACAGACGGCCGAGTACATTGTCGGCTGTTTCCCACAACCCTCAAGGGCCCGGCATTAGACTGGTATTATTCTCTTCCCGCTAACTCGGTTGGTTCTTTTGAGATGCTATGCGCTAGATTTACTGCTAGGTTCGCGGACAGCAAGCCGGCGACCGCGTCCTCAGCGTCGTTATATCATGTCGTACAAGGAGAGAACGAATCGCTAAGACAGCACCTGGCACGGTTCACCAAAGCAACATTGCTCATACCCGACCTACACCCGGCCGTTACGAGACACTCCCTGCTGGTTGGTCTGAAGCCTAGCGCATTCTTGGACTCGCTCTATGCGGACCCCCCACCTAATATGGATAGCTTGCGAGCACGAGCAGCTAGGTACATGGCCATTGAGGAGAATGCTGATGCCCGGAAGTGAAAGTCCCAACCACAAGCGGCTGGGGAAGGATCTCGATACCTGAAATGAGTCTGACCCGGCAAGTATGAATGATACACCCCTCTTAATGCTACTATGGAGGCCGTCTTGCAGGAGGCCTGTAACTTGGAGCTCATCTCCCTTCCTCGACTAAGCCGGCATCAGCCAGGGGCTGATCCTACCCTTAGGTGCAGCTATCACCAAAGCATCGGGCACAGTACAGAGGAATGCACTAAAATACGAGACCAGATCGAAGAGCTCATTTAGTCTGGAGTGCTTGCCCGTTTTGTTCAGAGGGGACCAACTCAAAGAGAGGGACCCCCAGTTCCAGGGGGTAGGGGAGCTCGACCAGGCCTCTTTCCTGGAGGACAGGGCCGTGGGAAAGGTCGTCCCGGTCCCGGAATAGAGGGCCAATGGAATCAGTCCAGGAACGATCCGGGTATTGTGCAACAAGACCCTAATGCGGCGGCCGGATCAGTAAACATGGTCGAACGCCGGGTGGAGACGGTCGACACGATCGCGGGAGGCTTTGCGAGCGGAGGTTCGTTAAGTTCCTCCCGAAAAAGACACTACAGAAGTGTCAATTATGTTCAGTACTTCCCACCTCGTTCGCAGCCTCCTATCACTCTTTCGGATGAGGATTTTTCCAGCCACGATCCCAAACAAGATGACCCTGTGGTGGTAACGGCCACTATCGCCAATTGGAGAGTACACAAGGACTTAATTGATCAGCGTAGTTCAACCGACGTACTATATTAGACTACGTTCTAGAAGCTCAGAGTACCCGAGTCTGCGATACAAGCTTATTCAGAACCATTACTAGGGTTCACGGGCCAAACAGTCCACGCTCGAAGGTTCGTAGACCTGTTGATGACCTTTGGAAGTGCACAGTCTTACAAAACATTAACCGTTCGTTATATCTTGGTGGATGTTGATACCTCGTATAACGTACTGATTGGAAGGCGGACCCTCAACCAACTCGAGGCGGTCGTATCCACTCCTCATATGACCATGAAGTTTCCAGCAGCAGATGGAAGCATTATCACAGTCAAGGCCGACACAAAAGAAGCCCGACAGTGCTACATGCAAAGTTTGAAGATACACCCTTACTCGGTGAAGACTATAGAGGAGCACGAAACCCAGTCCGAGCAAATTCAGACCCCTTTGGTCGAGTGCAATAGTGTAGACCAGGAAGTCAGGGGGCTGAGAGGTGTTGATCTCGACCCACGAGCAGAATTTGAGGAGAACCGGCTCGTCTTCAACGAACCAATGGTGACCGTCCAACTCGGTGCGGACTGTCAAAAAGTTACCCAGATGGGCCATAATAGTCACCAACTTGTTCGGGACAGTATAGAGGCAGTGTTAAAAGCTAATTCAGACCTCTTTGCTTGGAGTCCCGCTAACATGCCCGGGATTGACCCAGACTTCATGTGTCACAAACTATCATTATTGTCGCAGGCTCGACCAGTGGCCCAGAGGAAGAGGAAGCTTGGTGAAGAAAGACGGGTAGCAGTCGAGGCAGAAGTCAAGCAACTCGCGCAAACGCATTTCATCAGGGAAGTAATGCATACTACATGGCTGGCAAACGCGGTAATGGTACGTAAGGCCAGTGGCAAGTGGCGCATGTGCGTAGATTATACAGACTTAAACAAGGCATGCCCGAAAGACACATACCCACTTCCCAGTATTGACCGACTGGTAGATAGCACGTCAGGTTTCGAAATGCTGAGTTTTCTAGATGCCTATTCGGGGTATAACCAGATCTGAATGTACCACCCGGACGAAGACAAAACGGCATTCATGACGGAGAGGTCGACTTATTGTTATAAGGTGATGCCTTTCGGCCTGAAAAATGCTGGTGCAACTTACCAACGACTGATGGATAAGATCTTCCATGAGTTGCTGGGCAAAACCATGGAGGTCTATGTCGACGATATGGTGGTTAAGTCCAGGGCAGCCACGCAACATGCAGCAGATTTAGAAGCGGTTTTCACAAAAGTGAGGCAACATAACTTGCGCCTCAACCCTGAGAAATGTTTCTTTGGGGTTGGGGGCGGGAAGTTCCTCGGTTTATGATAACACAGAGGGGTATAGAGGCAAATCCTGACAAGTGTGAAGCCATCTTAAACATGCGGAGTCCAAAATGCCTAAAGGAAGTCCAGCAGCTAAAAGACAAACTCGCTGCTCTGTCTCGATTCCTCCCAAAAATGGCCAAGAAGGCCAAACCCTTCTTCAAGCTGTTGAAGGGAGCACAAGTATTTAAGTGAGACGCGGCGTGTGAAGAGATGTTCGATGATATCAAGAGGAATCTGTCCACTCTACCCATCCTGGTGAGCCCTCCACCTCAGGCCACGCTGCTAGTATACCTAGCAGTTGCACATTCAGCCGTTAACTCGGTCCTAGTGTATGAAGAAGGCAAGAAGCAGAGTCTAGTGTATTTCACGAGCAGGACCCTCCAGCCGATTGAGGAACGGTACCAGGTGATTGAAAAGCTGGTACTTGCTTTGGTGTTCTCGGCTAGAAGACTGCGCCATTATTGTCGCAGCTATCAAATGGTGGTAAATATCGATTACCCCATCAAACAAATCCTTCGGAGACCCAAACTGACGGGACGCATAACCATGGGCAGTAGAGCTCTCGGAGTTTGGTCTTGTCTACCAGTCGCGGGGGCCGATGAAAGCCCAATTCTTGGTGGAGTTTTTGGTCGAGCTCCCAACGGTCACCCAGGAGAAGGCCTACTGGTTGTTGAATATGGATGGTTCGTCCAACGAAAAAGGAAGTGGAGCAGGAATAATACTTGAAGGACCCGGGGATCTGACCCTCGAACAGTCCATTCGATTCGAGTTCAAGACGTCCAACAACCAAGCCGAGTATGAAGCGTTGATTGCTGGATTGAGACTAGCACGAGATATAGGGGTCCGGAACCTTAGATGCAAGACTGACTCCCAACTGGTTACGTCACAGATGAACGGTGAATATCAAACACGGGAGTCTTTACTTCAAAAGTACTATGGCATAGCTCGCAACTTAATCCTTCAGTTTGACGAAGTACACATCATACATGTACCTCGTACGGAGAATGACAAAGCAGATCTTTTGTTCAAATTAGCGAGCAGTAAAAGAGTAGGCCAGTTCAGAATGCTGATTCAAGAAACATTACGCACTCCTAGTTGGGACCATGAAGATGTGTTTGAAATTCAGACAGGTGAGGGTAGCTGAATGACTCCGATAGTGGATTTCTTATCCAGAGATGTCTTGCCCGAGGACAAGCTGGAAGCGAAAAGAATAAGGCAACACGTGGCTTTGTACACTTATGTGAATGGCGAACTCTTTCGAAGGGGGTTCTCTGCCCCTTTGCTGAAATGTTTGGAACGCACACAGGCCGAGTACGTGTTGGCCGAACTACACAAAGGAATTTGCGGAGTCCATTCGGGAGCGAGAACCATTGCGGTGCGAGTTCTAAGAGTGGGATACTATTAGCCGACAATAAAGAAAGATGCCCGAGCATACACGGAAACGTGCCCCGAATGCCAAAGATTCGGGCCCGTATTCAATACGTCGCCCGAAGAGTTACACCAGACCGTCACGCCCTGGCCTTTCAGTCGTTGGGGGTGGACATATTAGGACCTTTTCCATTAGCAAAAGGGCAGGTGAAATTCCTCATAGTGGCAGTTGACTACTTCACCAAATGGATAGAGGCAAAACCTATCGCTACTATCACTACTCGCCAGGTACAGAATTTTCTTTGGAAACATATCATATGTCGACATGGACTGCCTCACAGCGTGGTAACAGACAACGGGAGGCAGTTCACTGACAGAACCATTAAACAGTTTTTAGATCAACTCGGGGGGAGGCATATAGAGACCAGTGTGTAGCACCCCCAAACCAACGATCAGGCGGAGGCAGCCAACAAGGTCATTCTAGGGGAGTTAAAGAAAAAGCTGGGCCAACTAAAGAGTCTGTGAGCCGAAGAGATTCCAGGAATATTGTGGGGCTACCACTGCACCCCCCAATCCTCAACAAAGGAGACTCCGTACCGTCTTACTTACGGTACTGACGCCATGATTCCCGTAGAACTCGATAAGCCCTCATGGCGTAGGAAAAATTTTGATGCGGAGAATAATGACAATAATCTGCTGGCTAGTTTAGACTTTATGCATGAAGTATGCGAGGATGCCAGAATCTGGGAAGAAGCGGCTAAGCTTAGGGCGGCCCGACGATACAACACACGAGTATGCGAGCGAACATTCTAGAAAGGAGACTTGGTGTGGAGAAAGGTAGGAACAGCAGACAGAACCGACAAGAAGGCAAATTAGCCCCAAACTGGGATGACCCCTTTCGGGTGGCAGACAGCCTTCACAATGGAGCATACAAACTAGAAGAACTAAGTGGCAAACTTATTCTCAGAACTTGGAATGCCACTCACTTGAAAATGTATTATAGTTAAAAACGGGTTAGGGTACTCTTTCCTTGGACTGAATTTTTTCCCTAAGGAGGGTTTTGTCAGGCAAGATTTTAACGAGGCCCTAACTGATATCAATAAAATTGCAAGTTCATCTATACATCTTATCTTTGATAGCTAAGGGTGAACGCCCCTATTAACGTGTCCGGTTTACAGCGCATTGAACGGTTTGATCACTTCAAGGGTGACTTTGGTGGCGGCGAATCCGGGGATTATGTTGGCAATAGCGGAAGTAGGTGAAATTGCGCATTTGGGGGCGAAGTATGTCCGATGTCCACAGTATCAGAAGGACCGTGATCACTGGAATCCTTCTGTGTAGAGGCTTCACCAGATTCTGACACCTCACCCCTTTCCTCTTGCCCGCTTGAAGCTCGGCAGCCAGATCACGGCGCCCACCTACTCGAGCCCGCAACTTCTTCATATCAACAGAGTTTCCCATAATTTCTGCAAAACAATATCATGAGTCATTAATCATGAAAATAGTGAGAGTATTACGTGTAGGACCACTTGTACCTAGAAACAGAGCATCGGGGTCCTCAACGAGGGGAAGGTATAGGAGTGCTCTAGTTTGGAAAGGAAGGAGAAGTTGCCGAATGGCATCAATGACGACCTTTTCCTCGGCAGTGCACTGATAATCAGGGCGAGGCTGAAACCGTCTTGGTCTCTGCCAGTATAATGGGTGGCAATGAGAATGGTCAGAATGGAAAAGGATTTGTTTCTCAGTATCCTCGGGGCAACAGTGAAGTTTGAAGAATCTAGTCTTGAACTGCTTGTAGGAAGAGTTGTAAAGGGTGTAAAGGGGACTGCTATGGCTGACGCTCAGGGATACCCAACCAACATGCTTACCAAACTTCATCTGATAGAAATAGGTGAAAACGTTGATTGAAGGTTCAAGACCGAGCTGGTCACAGAGTAACTTGAAACACCTAATGAAAGCTCAATTATTGGGATGTAGCTGGCTAGGGGCAATGTTCATTAGTCTCGACAGGCCCGCTTCAAAATCGGACAGGGGAAAACGCATGTCATATTCCTTAAATATATAATCGTAGATGTATATAAAGTCGAAGCTATCTGGACCTAGCCTCATGTACACCCCGTTCGCGGGTTCTACAGGGAGCAACCAGAGCGTGCTCAACAAAGGCATCCTCACATACAGGATACACAACAACGAATTGACCCACCTTATCTCTGGTATTGTAGAAAGAGGAATGCTTATTTACATCAGGGTGCACCCAGGAGTATTCTGGATCAGCTATAGGTGGGGGCTGGGGATTTTTCCTAGCCTTTTTTGCAGAACTAGAAGGCATGAGGGGTGCTGCCCTAGGATGGGGGTTTTTCCTTTTCCTAGGATTACGAATGGGCAAAGGGGAAGCCACTGGTATAGCAGCAGAATGTGGTGAAGGGGAGGGAGTTCCCTCTGAGGATTTCTCCCCACCAACAGCAAATGCGGTACGCTCAGAAGAGCTCCCCTCATCCATGAGAGTAACCTCCCTAGACAGTAGAGTTTCTCGAGCACCAGAAGAGTCAAAAAAGGAAGAAGCCATGTGCGTACCTAAGAGAGTAATCTGTTCGTGGAAGAAAGTGATGGCAGGAGCGTGCGCCAAAGAAGGTTAAAGCCCGAAGTCGAATTGAAGGCAACTGAAGATTGTAGGCGAAGATGGAGAGTCAAAGTGTGGGGCTTCATTTATGACGACCTACGCAAGATCGAAGCAGGTGATGGAGCCACGTCACCCGACAGACACGTGGCACCATCAGGCGGGAAGAGCGAAAACGTCGCTTCAAGACCACATCATGTCTTTTCCCATGGCTTCAGTAATGATGACGCCGTAGGTGACCTTTGGGGTTGCGAGGGAAATTGATACGACCTAGGTCCTATTTGAATCCAACTCGGGCTTGGAAGGGGTAGGCTTATTCGACCCATTTCGGTAAAAGCCCCCTGACCAGGCTCTACTTGGTTAATATTGAAATACACTTATTAGAATCATGAACCCGGGGGCTTGTGTACACACCCAGAAGTGGGTCTAGGTTCAACCAAACTGACAACGGCCCAATCCGCGTATCACCCATTTTGGTAACGCCTCCTCTCAGGGCAGGAATGAGACGTTGGGGGTTACAGGATTCATGATCCTAAACGTCCTGCGGTTTTATTAGAAATAATGTTGTCTTAAATGGCACTTCACAGACAGATCCGATAAATACCAACGACAGGCAGGGAGTATGGCTAAGCAGGAAAAACATTTCTTTTACATAATAAGAAACCCCTTTACAAACACTCTTACTGACTTAAGCGTCGGAGAGTCTTTCGCAGGTACTCCCCCATTCGATTCAGCAAGCAAGGAAATCAGGCTGGATAGGAGTCGGGAAGGCGACATCTCCAACTCGGTAAGAACAATATATATATTATATATGGCGAAGAGACTAACTTTGATTAGATATGTTCTATAATCTACGCCTCTCTTTTTCATATCTTTATTTAAAGTACCCAAAACTATTCTTAAGGATATTGTAAAGATACAATGTCAATTCTTATGGGGTTGGGGACAAGGTAGGAAAAAACAACCTGGGTAAGTTGGAAAACAATCTGTAACAACAAAGATAAAGTAGGTTTAGGAATTAAGGATATTCGAAGGGACTTGTGGAGGAATTTAATTGTTTCAAAGTGTGGATCTTGGAGAAACATAGATCCAGGTAGTAGAAATAGTAGTGAATCTAAATGGTGGCGGGACCTTAGAGGTATTTGTGGAAAATGCAATGAAGGGAAATGGTTCGATGAGTGCCTAAGCTGGAGAGTTGGAAAAGGAAATAAAATCTATTTTTGGGATGATTGTTGGTCTGGAAAAGCACCACTAAAGGAGGTGTTTTCTAGAATTTATGAAAATTCAACTCAAAAGGATCTTAAATTAACAAAGTGTAGGAAGTGACAAAGATGATCATGAGAGTGAAAACTGTATTAGAGAAGGATATGATTTGAATGGAAAAAACTATGTTAGAGGAAATTTTAATAAGTATACGATATAAATAACTCACTAGTGGGAAGGGAGAGGGAGGAGAGAAAAGGAGTACATAGTGAAAGAGGCATATAACAAGATACTAGGTGATAATATGGGAGAAATTGAGGGGTGTACCAAAAACTTTGGAAAGTCAAAACTTTACCCTCATCTCATATGTATGCTTGGAAAGTAATACCTAATAGGCTCCCAACTAGGCAAACTATTAAAAGTAGGAATCCCAATTAAGAATGCATGGTTTGTATTGTGCAATTCAAATGAGGAAAGTATAAGTCATTTATTTTTTACATGGTCGAAAATTAATAGCCTTTGAAATATGTGTAAGAGATGGTTAGATGTGTATTCTGTACACCACAAATTAGACATACAACATTTTTTAGGTTTCCAATTGGCTCAAACTAATACGAAAAGTAATTGTTAATATGATATAGACGATAACAATTTGGAACATTTGAAAATATAAAAATGATAGCATCTTTAAATAGAAAGGGTGCCATATTAGAACTTTTTGCCACTATTCAAATCAAATCATAGACAGTATTAAAAGAAAAACATAAGAATGCAAGTTTCTCATATATTCTGATTGATATATGGAGTCACTGATTTGCATGAGTATGATTAGTTAGAACCAGGTAAGATAGGAGGTGAGTTAAGGGAAGCATTGAACTGTAATCATAAGTGACTGAATATTTGGGTAAAGAGGAAGCACAAAATGGACCCGCGAGCTAAATCACAAAGCTTAGTGGGAATAAAAATAATATATATATAACAGTGGTAATTCTAAATTATGTTAGACTTTTCAATAATTCTGTCTAATTAGTTCTGATAAATGTCTTCTCAATTAACTTTCCTAGGAATTAAAGTGTATATAGGTAGACTTTGGATTAATTTATTTTAAGTACTCTCTTTTCTTTTAAATACTTTGAGTGAAATTTATTCAAACAAGGCCAAACTACTTATTCGATATATGTTCCTTTTATGTAAACCTGCATGTATCTAATAAAAATAAAATTAAATTAAAATGTTGTATTTGTAATAACGGTTAGATGACAAGGTGATTTGAAATTTTCCTACATTCTATTATAGGAATTTAATATTATGTAATATTTCATCTCAAGATAAATTAGCATTTACAAATTTCTTAAATACATATATAAGTTATACTCTAAAACTTATAGTCTAATAATTTATATGCGATTAACTTTTATAATAGTTTTCTCATCTAATTTTTATAAAAGCTGTCATCTAATTTTTTTAGAAATTTCCTTATCTCACTTCACTAAGAAAAAAAAAAACACAAGTAGACTTTAGCTTCTTTGAAAAGCTGAATTCATTTCAATTACTTTCTTTTTCTTATAAATACTTAAGTAAAATTTATTCAAACAACATCAAAATATTTATTAGATATTTTTTTTGTTTGAACGGAAAAAAATGAATAAAATTAAAAAGGACACTTTAGGGGTGTCCCAACCCTTATACAAATATTACAAAAACAGTATCTGAGATAACCCTGTAAACCTACTCAGCTACAATAATATAAGATATAAGCTCCAAAACCCCCAAAACATCGTACTTGGTTGAGTACTTCCCTGCACACAAGTTACTAATTACATCATATTCCAAGGACCATTCATTGTATATTTCACATCGTTATTACATAATTCCAGTACCAAAAGTAAATAAACTTATATACGTCCTTTTGTGGTCTTCTCGAAAGCCCATGAATTTGCCAAATGTACTTGTGTCAGCAATAATAAGAACCTGCACATTGAACAAACAAGGCCAAAATACTCCAACCACATCCAAACAACCCCTAAAAATACCGTAACAATAACCCACAAACCTTATGCTTATTACTTAATCTCAGGTGAATCTCAGGTAAACACACAGTTGGGTTCAAACACCACTTCGGGAAAGAATACTCTATTCTCTGCCTACCGAACTTAGCCCAAGACCATGCCTGCCATTGTGCTTTTACAAAAATCTCAACTTCATCTAATTGACCATTATCAAAAACAATCTTATTCATATGTTTCCAAATTTCCAATGCCAACGCAAACCACATTGATTTCCACACACAGATAGCTTTGTTACTCATACCCAAAACATAAAAATAGCAAAAGTGGTTGACAATGTCATTATTTCTAATCAAAGTGAGTCCTATCCAATTATCACACTTTATCCACAGACATTGCGAGACCTCACATGTAATTAAGATATGTTGCATAGTTTTGACCTTCAAGCTACATAAAGGACATAAATTACAAGAAACTATAACTTCCATTTTCACAAGATTAACCCTGGATGAAAGTCTATTTAAAAATTTTCTCCAACCGAAAACTTTTACTGACCCAGGCACTGTGAGATCCCAAATATCCTTACACCACTCAAGATGACTAACACGTGGCTCCTGAACCCTGTAACAAGACTGAACTGTGTATGAAGTAGTTTCCTCCCCCATCCAACTCCAAGTATCTATCTTAAATTTATTCCATTGTACTAAGTCAATCACTACCATTAGCTGATTTTCCAGTTCCTTCTCCCACACAAAATTCTCTTCTCCATGGTATTTACCACATAAAATCCTTTGAATTTCCATTCCAAGTCCTCATTTCGTTAATTGTTTTTCCTCTACCCAAACAAATCACATATAGTCTAGGGAATTTGTCCATAAGCTTCCCTTCTCCTACCCACCAGTCCTCCCAGAATCTAATCTTATCCCCGTTTCCATGTTTCCAACTTATCCTCTTATCAAACCAATTCGTTGCAGAATGTACCTCACAAATTGAACCTAAGTCTTTCCACCAATATGAATTTTTCCTATCTCCTGTAGAATTAGCCATATCTCTCCAATCACCATATCTAGATTCAATGACATTTTTCCACTCACCAACTTCCTTTGAACTCAATCTCCATTTCCACTTAGCTAGTAGTGTAACATTGAATCTATGAATATCCTTAATGCCCAATCCCCCAGCTTCTATTGGAGAACAAATTTAGTTCAAACATTATCGGTTAGCTTTGTCATCCGTATTCTTTAACTTTATTTTTTTTAATGTTTCATTGGTGAACAAATAGTATATTTATGTCTGTTGGGCATGACATTACACGTTTGGTGCCTTTTAGTTTTATTTTTATTTCGTGAAGGTTATTGGTTTGATGGTGTCAACACCCAATTTTGCCCGGGTAAATTTAAAATAATTAAAAAAAATGTGTCCACAATTAAAAATAATAATCACAATAAAAAAACTGAAGAAAAAATAATAAAATAAAAATATACTTGATTAGTTTAGATTTTTCCTAAAAAAAAATAAAAAAAAAAGTTGAATTTGTCCATTAAGTTTTACAAAATAATAATAATAATAATAATAATAATAATAATAATAATAATAATAAAATGAGATTGTTTTCAAACTATTTCCTCCCGTTCATTCACACGTTCATTTTTAAAATAATAATAAATGATAATAATAAAAACAAAAGAATGAGTCAATTTTTGAATTATTCTAAACTATCGTTCTTCACTTTCTGATAATAAATAATAAAAAAATATAAAAATAATACACACTCACATTATAAATTACTCACACAAAAATATTGAAAAGGGAATACACAGAAAAAAAGAGCAAACATAGCATAAGAAAGAAGAAAAAAGAGCAAGGCAAATTATTTTAAGGATTAAGTTGTTGAAGAATAAAAGTCTAGCCTCAAAACCTCTAATGTTGCAAATCAAAACCCCTCCTTGCTACCGGCACCATGGTGCACCACAGGTAACGCTTCCAACCCACGTTCTTTGTCGCACTGCCATTGCAGATCTCCAAAGATGCCCAAAGATATGACAATCCCATTTCATTTTCATCGCACCAGCATTTCTTATGCCATTTTCTAAAACTACCACCTCCTTATTAGAACTCAAGAACCACATGTTACACTTTGGCCTCCACCCCAATTCCCACACCTTACCCTTTTTCTTTAAGTCCTACACCAAAGCCTGAGCCACCCACTTGGGGAAACAACTTCACGCCCACGTCCTCAAGCTTTCCCTTCACCACACCCACAGACCAAAACCTACCAAAAAATGAAAATTATCTATGAAAAATGACCCATATAATATAAGTTATAAATAATTTTAGCTTGCAAGGATAGTACTTGTATGTTTTTTTTTTGTCGGAAATAAAAAATAAAATAAATAAAAGCATTTTAGGGGTACTTTAACCTTTGTACAAAAGAAAGAGCTTCTGACCAACAAATATTTCACAAAAATAAACTTCTACACTAACATCCACCCTAAAAGATCGTGAAACAACTAAACAATCCAAAACTCACCCTAATGCTTAAGAAAGCAGTTAAGAATACATGTTTAGCAACACTCAGACCAACAAAAAAATTATGCTAAACAATTATAAAAACATAAAAAATTGTTACATCTTTTGACCCTATGACCATGTGATCAAACAATATAAAGTTATGTTTTCTTTGATATACCAGCTCCTCCATCATGGTAGCGACCACCTCCGAATCCAAAACACACATATTCTGCAAAAGCTCAATAGATTTATCTAGGCTTTTAGCCTGATAGATATTAACTACAAAAAACACAAACAAGTAGGCTCATACTAGTACAACCACACTACCAAGAAAATCAGGAAATTAGTCACAAAATTAAAAAATCTCCTACATATGCTGACTACATAACAAATATCACCTGATGAACAATAAACACAACCTCAGGTTCAAACACCAATCAAAATAAGAAAAAGAGGTCCTCCTATATTTCCTATTGACCCAGTTCAGTGATTTAATTTGAGCAATAACAAACACTTCTTCAGCATCAGACAGTTTATTCCTAAATATAACATTGTTCCTAGCCTTCCAAATGATCCAAACCAAACTCATCCAAACTGATTTCCACACAGAATTACATTTAACATTAAGGGATGGAATTTCAAAGCTAAAGAAACGTTCCTTAGGCCTACTGTGGTAGATAAATTGCACACCAGCCCACACATCGCGAAGGTTCCAAATCTTCGTGACCTTTTCACATGTGCACAGTATGTGACTAATGGATTCTTCCTGATTTTGACAAAGGACACACATACTGTTAATCCCTGTGATACTCTAACAGCAGTTAGAACCCTGTCTAACATAACCCTCCAAGCATAAAACTGTGTTGAGGGTAACGACTTTGCTGTCCACTATTTATAAAACAATTCGTCATCATCCCCTATCATGTCATTCCTAATTTTGTTGTAAGCATTTCTCACACTGTAAATGTCATTCTTATCTCCTAACCAAACCCAATTATCATCCAAGTCCTTTTTGACCCTTTTTGTCTCCAATTCTTGATAAAAATTATGAAGTATTGGTAATTCCCAATCAAACCAACTTCTCCTCCAACTGAGTTTCTAATCCCAAAGGTTTTCTCTCCATTCCCCAGCCATACTAACAGTAATATCCTTTACATAAGAATTGATATACAATCTAGGATATTTATCTTTAAGAGTACAATGTCCCAACCACTTATCCTCCCAAAATAGAACCTTATTTTCAGACCCAAGATCCCATTTAATATTTTCATTGAACCACATTCCTTCGATGCCAACCCCGCACACATTTCCAAGGTCCTTCCACCATCTAGATTCTTTAGATGACTCTATACCTCCGTCCAAATTTCTCCAAGATCCATATTTAGATTCTAATATTTCTTTTCATAAACCCTCCTTTTCTATTCCTAGTCGCTACTTCCATTTCCCAAGTAAAGCCTTATTAAAATTCTTTAGTTCTAAAACTCCCAGGCCACCCTCACTTTTAGGCTTACAAATAATATCCCAATTAACCCAAGCTTTCTTTCTATGATCATGGCCCCACCCACACAGGAATTCTCTTTCTATATGAATAATCTTATCCCTAACTCCCTTTGGCATCTTAAAAATAGATAGTAAAAATAAGGGCAATGCAGAAAGAACAAATTTAATAAGATAGACCCTACCCGTTAGAGAAATAAATTTCCCTTTCCTCTTTGCCAGTCTTTTCCTAATCTTAAGCATGATCCCTTCCCACAACTCTTTCATTCTATGGTTACTACCTATTTGAACTCCTAAATAAGAAAAAGGTATCGACATACATCCACAATTCAATAATTCAGAATACCGAAGAAGTTGAATCCTTCCCACCCTTATTCCAGCTATCCTGCTTTTGTTAAAGATGATTTTAAGTCTCGAAGCCAGCTAGAAACACTTCAAAATACTTTTAAGAGTAATAATATTTTGAGTAATGGCCCTAGGAACAAACATAATATCATCCGCAAATTGTAACATACAAATCTTGGTCTCTCTACTTCCCACCTTCACACCCTCTAAAAAGCCTAAATTATTCGCTTGTCTAACAACCCTTACAAGGCCTTCGGCTGCAATTAAAAATAAGAAAGGGGCTAATGGGTCTCCCTGTCTAAGCCCCCTTTGAGGGTTAAATTCTGTAGTTGGGCTCCCATTCACTAGAATTGACACCGAAGCATAACTCAAACATCCTTTAATCCAATGAATCCACTTACGACAGAAACCTAGCCTCTCCATCATATACATTAGATAATTCCAACTCACAGTATAATATGCCTTTTCAAACTCCACTTTAACTATCACACATTCTTTCTTTTTCTTTTTTATTTCATTTATAACTTCGTTTGCCACCACAATAGAATCTAAAGGCCCTCTTTGTGCTAAAAAGACCGGCTGTTTACCAACAATAGCTTATGAAGAACCGATTTCAGCCTTTTAGCAAGTAATTGAGAAATAATTTTAAACATAGAGTCAGCTAAGTAAATTGGTCTATACTCGTTAAGACCTTGAAGGTTATCAACTTTAGAAATAAGTGACATGAAGGAAGCGTTTGAACCTCTAGGCTAACTTCCATAAAAGTGAAAACTATTAACTGCTCTCAAAATGTCCTCCATAACAATTCTCCAAGCTTTCTTGATAAAATTAAAATTAAACCCATCCGGGCCAAGACTTTTAGTACCCTCACACTCCCACACTGCCTGTTTAATTTCATCCTCAGAAAAGCAACTAGTAATAGCCCTATTATCCTCCTCATCAATCCTCTGGAAAGGTATGTTGTCTAATCTAACCCTCGTCTGCTATTTGGCAGAAAACCTAAGCATAAAATAATTTCTAATCTCATCTTTAACCCTAGACGACTCCGCACACCAAGGGTCTTGGATATCAATACCACGCACTGTATTTTTTAATCTACGCCATTTTAACATAGTGTGGAAATACTTAGTGTTCAAGTCCCCTGCCTCTAACCATTTGACCCTAGCTTTTTGATTAAGAAGGAGTTCCTTCTTATAGTTGCTCTGGTTAAGCCTACTCAGCAGTTCCCTCCTGTCATATTTGCCCTAATCATCTAGACCTATGTCCTCATCAATTAAATCTAGATTCTTGATGCTAGAAATAATTTGGCTTTTGATCCTATTAATATCCCCAAACACCTCATTATTCCACTATTTTAAGTCTTTTTTTAAGCTTTTTAACTTTTATTTCAAAACCCAAATGTCATTACCATTAACCTTATAACTTGACCACAACTCTTTCACTCTTTCCAAAAACCCTGGATAACTCTCCCAAACATCTAAACTTCTAAAAGGTTTAGGACCCCAGTTAAGAGAATCATACTTTAGCACCAAAGCACAATGGTCAGAAACAGTTCTATCCATACCAAATTGTTTACTATCTGGCTGTAAGTCTAACCAATCAAGAGACACCAACATTCTATCTAATCTGCTTCTGACATTACCCTGGCTGTTGTACCATGTGAACCTTCTCCCTATCATAGGTATATCTACCAATTCTAGTTCTTGAATGAACTGATTAAAAGCTACTCCTAATTGTGTTAGTCCCTCTCCTTTGTTGTAATTTCTTAATAACATTAAAATCTCCCACCATACACCGAACTCTACAACTAACATTCCTCAAACAGTTAAGGATGTTATCCCACTGTTCTTTCTAAAGTGAAAAAGTACTAGGCCCATACAGTTAAGGATGTTATCCCACTGTTCTTTCTTAAGTGAAAAAGTACTAGGCCATAGACATTAAGAATATCCACTTCTTGTTCCTGTCTACCCTACTTACCCTGAATACAAATAAGACCTTTACCTCTATTATCCTGAATGGTATACTTCCACTGCACATTACAATTACCCCAAACATTAAAACAATTTTGAGGATCAATAAAATCGCATTTGGTCTCCTGAATACAAACAATGTTTACATCACACTAGCTAACAGTATCTTTAATATATTTCCCTTTAACAGAACCCCCAACCCTCTAACACTGAAACTCATGATCTTCATATAACATTATTAGCTATCCCTTTTCCCTCTCCCGCTCCTTCTAGTTGAGCTAATTAATCTAGCACTTCATCTTCATTTCCGATGCCATTGAACCCTATATCTTTCCCTAAATTCCACAATCTAAGAGCTTCATCATTATTATTTCTATACTAGAACAATCTATTACAGTTAGAAATATCAATTTCATTGAAAGAGTTAGAAGGTGAGATGAGCACTAACCTGGACGTTCGTCGTTGCCCTAGGATTGTGGAACGTCGTTCCCTTAGGTTGCTTGTTTCGCCCGGCGTTAATTCCCTCCTTAGCAATTCTTTAGAATTTAAGCTTCTCACTCTTATGATTCTTCCTACGTTGTGCTCTTCTACATCACCTCCGCCCAACAAGTTTTCTCTCACTCTAGATATTTCTGGTGTATGAATTGACTTAGTATACTCTCGTCCTACATCGCTCTCCAATTCGCCTTCGAGAATGGCCGGATTGTACCTGTATGTAATAAGCCGATTATAGCAGACGAAATTTACCTTCAAATTTTGTTCTACGTATAAATATTAATTATATACAAACTTATATTTAAGGAAATATATAATTTTAGATAATTTATACTCTTACTTTTCCTTAAAATTTTTAATTATGGAAGTCTTTATTAAAAAATATTCATAATATGTCAACAAATAAATTAGCAATTATATTACTGTTTAAAAAATAACATTTGAAATTTGTATTTAATATATATATATATATATATATATATATATATATTTATTGTGAATATAAATTATATCTAAATATCAATAAAGATATTATTTATTTATAATATACTTATATTATTAATATTATTTTTCAACCCCTTTTACCCGGGAAAGATGGTTCAGAAGGAGTGGCGGCGGAAGTGTATGGTACAGGATTACCATACACACCGGAAAATTGGCCGCAACAGGATGATGTTTGAGGATGAAGAACTGGATCGAGAGTTTTCCCTAACGGTAAACACTTTTTGTATTTGCTAGATCGACTATTCCAGTTGCTGAAGGAAGAGAAGGAGATACCAAGTTCAGGATCAGTTTCAAAAAAGTTCTGCAAGCAACACATCTTCACGAGCAAGTCCGCTCATAAAAGCTACATCAATACATATTTTCCTGACACGGATCATGAAGTCTTTTTATCTTCTTCATCCTGGAGGATTCCCACTTTATTAGCTTACGACATTCATTATTTGCTTTAGACACCACAAAGTCCCCGTAGTTGGAGTCACATGCTTCATGTGTTATCTATTGAATAGGTATAGTAGCAATAGGGATAAGATTATCATAAGCTAATAAAGCTGGAATCCTCCAAGAGAAAGAAGATAAAAAGACTTCATGATCGGTGCTAGGAAAATATGTATCGATATAGCTTTTAATAGCATACTTGCTCGCGAAGATGTGTTGCTTGCGGAACTTTTTTGAACCTGACCTATACCTTGGTATCTCGTTCTCTTCCTTCAGTAACCGAAATAGCCGAACTAGCAAATACAGAAACCAGTCCTGAAAGTGCATACCGTTATGAACAACCTTGCGTCCAATTCTCTATCCCCAAACATCAACTTGTTGCAACTAACCTTCCAACGCGTATGGTAATCCCGTAACATACACTTCCGTCGCCACCCCCAGTGAACCATCTTTCCCAGATAAAACGGGTTGAAAAATAATATTAATATATTAACAAGTATATTATAAATAAATAATATCTTTATTGATATTTAGATATAATTCATATTCATAATATATATATATATATATATTAAATACAAATTTTAAATGTTATTTTTTAAACATTAATATAATTACTAATTTATTTATTAACATATTATGAATATTTTTTAAATAAAAACTTCAATAATTAAAAATTTTAAGTAAAAGAAAGAGTATAGATTATCCAAAATTATATATTTCATTAAATATAAGTTTGTATATAATTAAAATTTCTAGGTAGAACAAAATCTATAGGTAAATTTCCTCTGTTATAATCGGCTTATTACATACTGGTACAATCCTTTCAAGATAAAATTATTTATAACTTATATTATATGGGTAGTTTTTCATAGATAATTTTCAGATTTTGATAACTATAACACTTTCTTTTCTACACTTAAATCAATTGTTTAAACTTCCATTTTGTGAACAAACAAAAGGATAATTATGTCAATATTTATCACGGTAGTGATATTTATGCCCTCTCTCAAGGATAATCATGGTAGTGATTAACTCAAGGAAATCATGTATTAACGCAAACGTTTGTTTGTATTCTAGTGGAAGGAGAAGATCACTCATCCTACAAGAAAACATAAATAAAACCTACAGAAATAATATAAATGATCACATCAAGTAACAATATAATTCAATTATCAAATTATAGTAAAATAGCAAAGTAACTATTAACTAAATATTATATTTGAAAAAAAAAGAAAGAATACTTACTTTAATGATTTCGGTCCACTAGGTTATAAATTCTGCTCTTCGTATTATTTCAAATTAGTCAATCAAATGAAACAATAAATCATTATTTTTAGTGAATCATCCCACATCAATATCTATTTCCTCCACCAAAAGAGTTATAATCTTGCTGTAAAAATAATATAAATCAGTCGCAATTTTTAAAATATTCTAGACTTGGTGTCTAACATCAAACATCTCATTCATTCTCAAGCCTGATATATTCAAATATGTAAGATAGGGAGCAAGGATTTTGAACGTACTGATTTCGCCAAAGTAGTAACAATTACATAGGAACAAATGTATAAGGGAAGAAAAACTAAAAGTGATAGTCGCAGTGGATCTGAAACAAAGTTTGAGAATACAAAAAAGAAAATTGAGGAAGTTTCATCATGACATATTCAACATGAATTGTAAGAACCTTAATGGTTGTGAATATAAATGGTGTATCAGTAACGGTCAATAATGGAATCTACTAAATATACATCATCGGTTTCACTATGACATTTCAAGCTGTGAGATAGGAAATGATGCATGAAATACTCGAGAAGTTAAGAATCTTTGAATGATGAGTCATGGAAGTTAGGAACCGGTACAAAAACCCAAAAATACCTCCATCGCTTACTTAGAATACTTGTTTGAACAACAACTTTTCCATCCATGAGTAGAAAGTATGCAATGGATAATCTAATATGATAACTTACTAAATTTGTCTTCTTTCTTTACTTTATCACTCTTCTTATTCTTTTTTTGTTCCTTTACTGAGTTCAAAGTTTCTCTCCAGTTGAGTGTGATGTTTGCTCTCCTCATTCTTCCAAAATTTTTTCTTTCTTTACTTTCTCCTTCCCAAATACCTAATTTTACAAGTATGTTTAAGTTCCTATGACACCATTAGTAAAAAGAAATACATTTAGTTTTATTCTTTTAATTTTTTTATTTAAATTCATTTTATTATATTTAAATTCCTAGAGAAACTTTGAATTTTGCAAAGGAACAAAAAAAAAGGAAAAGAAGATTTATAGAGCAAAGATAGAAGACAGACTTAGTAAGTTACTATATGAGATTATCCATTGCATATTTTCTACTCTGGATGCAAAACTTGTTGTTTAAACAAGTATTCTAAGTAAGCAATGGAAGTATATTTAGGTTTCTGTACCGGTGTTTAACTTTGATGACTCATCATTCGAATATTATTCACTTCTTCAGTATTTCGTACATCATTTCATGTTTCATGGAGATCCTTCCACCAACGTTTTCAAACTTAGCTTAGAATATTATAATGAAATCGATGATGTACATTTAGTAGATTCCATCATCGACAGTGTTACTAATACACCATCCATATTTACAACTATTGAGGTTCTTACAATCCCTGTTGACTGTATCGTGATGAAACTTCCTCAACTTTCTGTTCGTAGTTCTTTCACTATATTCTCAAACTTTGTTTCATATCCACTGAGACTACAACTTTTAATTTTCCTTCCCTTAAACACTTTTGTACCTCTGTAATTGTCAATTTGAGTATGGACCGAAAAACTCTCTTGATCCATTTTAAGACTGTGTCAATCTGAAATATTTACATTTTAATGGTTGTCACTACTTTAGAAAAATCAATATGTTCAATATCTTTGATCCCCATCTTACGTATTTGAATATATTAGGATTGAGAGTGGATGAGAAGTTTGATGTTGACTGTGTTATTGAGCTAGCAACACCAAGAAATGAATATTTTAAATATTATAACTTTGATTTGTATTATTTTTCTAATGAGATTAATCTTTTTTTAATGGACGAAATAGATATTGTTATAGGATGGTTCACTAAGGATACTGATTTATTATTTCGTCTGAGTTATTTGAAATAATGCTAAGAGCAGAATTCATAACCTGGTGGACCAAAATCATGGAAGTATTCTTTCTTTTGTGAAATATAATATTTAATTAATGGTTACTTGATAATTGAATTACAGTTGTTGGATGTGATCATTTATATTGTCGGTAGGTTTTGTCTATTTTCTGATATCTTAGATAGTGATCTTCTCCATTCATTAGAATGGAAACTTTTGAGTCAATACATGATATTTCTTCATCCTCTTGTATAGCTTAGAAGGTGAAAGTTTATTTGTTTGGTGAAAGTTTAGGTATGGAAAAAATAAACAAAAGCATTTTTTATAAATCAAAATATACAGCTGATATTTTTATATTACGATGTTTTTATATTAGAAGTTGAAGTTGTTGGTTATTTTGTTATCTTAATGTAAGGGATATATTACAAGTCTTTTTTTCTCTTTAATGTAAAAAATTATCTTATAGCATATGATTCCCAATTATATGTATAATCATCAAACATATTCTAGTTTATGAATTTTATTTAGTTTGCTTTTGATGTTCAAGATTCACGACTTTTTTTTACTAGTTAACAGCTCTATGTTCAAATTCTATTTAATAAACTTTTTTTTACTTTACCTATCACTTTATTTTCTTTTATAATAAATTGTTAACTAGTTTTTATTAACTTTTACATTTAAAATAATTCAAATGACATTTATCAACTCCAATAAAATTTATAGTTCACATTGATGGTTAATGATTTCCTTAAATAGAAATAATATATCATAAGTATATTGGTTTAGTTTTTTTGTCTTGAACAAAATATTCACTATTTCATTGAGACGCATTAAATCGGACTAATATCTACGTTATATCAACTCCCATTTAAAATATATAAGTAGTTAGATGATGTTCAGACATCATGTTAACAAAATGTAGATAGAATACCCATATTAGTCAATTCTTTTTAGATTTTCTAAATAAATTTAAAAAAATAAATAAAAGTCAAATATCATATTTAATGAGACAAATCTTCTTGGCCATACCCTATATCTACAATTAATGGTAAATACATATATTTAATTAATCTTCAGTCTATCACTTGTACTATATCAGTTTTATATAAATTATATAACCTAAAAGTCTGAAAAAAAAAGTCTAAATAAATAAAATTTGAAATAGTTTATAATGACAATAACATAGGTGGAAAAAAGTCTAAATTGGAAGAAAAAAGAATGTTTTTCTTATGTTACAACTTCATCCAATCTTTGAACTATCATGTCACTCAGATAATTGAATGGTTCAATTAGCTACTAATCAAAAATTGTATTGAGCTTCACTTAGTCTAGTTCTTATTTATATTTGTTGTTGTTTTAGGATGTAATGTATTTAGGAGTGTTATGTTATTTAAATAAAATAATATTTAGTTTTCTAATTTGGGATGTTCTCTCAAAATAGTAAATTGACTGTACATTGTTTCTAGAAATGGTTTGTAGCATAATCGTCTTAAAAGGGTTGAAAGATCTCTTTAGACTTTTGATTCAATATATTTTTTCTTTTATAAAAAAATTATAAATAATAAATCATATATTCTTTTAATTAAATAAATATCTTATATAAATATTTGTGTCATAATTAACTATATATTATCATAATGTTGAATTATTTTTTATAAAATAAACATGTCATTTGGTTTGACTAATTTTAAGGAAATAATAAACTATTTCAATTAACTTATATAAAAAAATTGAATTCAACAGCTTATTTTTAATATTAAAATATATCACTAAGAATGTCTAATAAAGATATTATAAATATTGTTTTCATAAATGAAATTACACTTGCTTTATCAAGATATTTCAAACATTATCTTGGTGAAAACATAAATTTCAATTTAAATTATGTGAATTAAATTAAATTATTATAAATTAAATTGAAATATCTTGACTGAATATTTTGAATCTTGCACGAATGGCATGTAGATAATACAAGCATTATGTTTACTTGTGTATGTTAAATATTTGTTATTAATGTCTGAGCACACTGAGCTCCTTATGTATACATATATACTTTTTGCATTATAAATATGTATGCAAATTATGATTAAGTTAAAGAAAACAGATTATATCATTGTTGATGAAATATGACATTATTGAATCTGTTATTCGTAGTGTGTCTTGACTATACACTCATTATCCTATCATCCACCATGTCATTCCTATGTTGATGAGATCCAAATGCATCATTAAGTAGGTCACACTTCGAATTATTATTAAGAATTCTTTTATTATTTTCTTGCAGCTTCATCTGTAATATTTACTCCTATTCACTACCCATGTTTGAAGTCACACTTTGTATCCAATTAGAAAGGGTTTAAGAATTAAGTGTTCATACACTAGTTAACTACATTGCCATTTGTTAAGTTACATTCTTGACATGGACATATTATCTTCCCCGTCACGCTATTATTAACAAATTTAAAGTTCAAAAATCTATTCAAATTTTCCATATATTCAAGTATATCTCTAAGCATATTTATCTAAGATTTATTCATTGAGATAAGAGTAGGCAATATAACTTCATTTAAAAAGTTGTATTTACATCAAAGAGAACAATAATTATAAAAAAAATAAAATATCAATTATAATATCTAAATAAGTAAATATAAAATATTTTTTAGATGTACTTTTAAATTACTTGTTGATAAAGAGACTTTATAATCTAATCACGTTTTTAATTCTATGTTTCTGTTTGGCTAGTTCTAACAATTTAAGTCTACTTTTACCGGCAACCACATTCACCAGTACATCCGTTCGGGTTAACTGTACAGGCTAATAGCATCATTGAGAAAAAACAGAAAATATAATTGAATCTAAATTTCAAATTGAATTGGAAAAGTAATGATAAGAAATTAAAAACTAAATTGGAGTAAGATATAGCCTAAAAGGTGACACCGGAGTAGTGAAATACAAAAAGTTAGTTGAAGACATGAATCCATACAAAAATTAACAGCTTAAAGATTGCTAAATAGTTACGGTTGCTTCAAATGAAAATTCGGTATGAAGCAATACAAGGTCCCTAATGGGAACGTGTCTAATAACATAATCAAGTGATCAGGTAGGCTAGAAGTGTCCCTAGTGGATTCCATTCCAACAAGATTCAAAATTCTTTTTCTTTTTAATTTATAAAAAATAATATTATTGAGTTTTGCTAAACATTATTTACCTTAACAAAAATTCTTTTCACAAAAATATATCATGGTAAGTTCAAATTCAGCAAATGCTATATTAAGAGCATTGCACACAACACATAAATAAAAAATGAGAAAAAAAAATTTAAAAATTCATCATACCAACCAGTTTGACGCAATTAAATATATAAAGAATACCAGTCAATCTGCAAATGCCGGGATCCAGTCCAAAACTGTGAAATAGAAAAACAAGATTAATAATAAAAATAATATATAAATGTTAAATTAAAGTAAAATAACATAAAATCAAAAGTTATAAAATGAATGAACTAACCTTGACGGTGAAAGCATCATAATCTTTTTGTTCCCGGATTTAATAACTATTACGAGACATAGAAGTTAGTAGAAAAGAAAAAGATAAAAGTTGATAGAGGAGAAGATGAAAGAAGAGGTGGTGGTGACTGACAAATACCTTTATATGGGAAACGGAGGCGGCGGCAAAATCCTAAATGAAACTGTTAAAAGCAAGAGGACCATTGCCATTACTTCTGATCAGAGGCCACCCTCAAAGTCCACGTGTCATCATAATTGTGCTCTTCTACATCACCTCCGTCCAGCAAGCTTTCTCTCACTCTAGATATTTCTGGTGTATGAATTGACTTAGTATACTCTCGTCCTACATCGCTCTCCAATTCGCCTTCGAGAGCGGCCGGATTGTACCTGTATGTAATAAGCCGATAATAGCAGACGAAATTTACCTACAAATTTTGTTATACCTATAAATATTAATTATATACAAACTTATATTTAAGGAAATATATAATTTTAGATAATTTATACTCTTACTTTTCCTTAAAATTTTTAATTATGGAAGTCTTTATTAAAAAATATTCATAATATGTTAACAAATAAATTAGCAATTATATTAATGTTTAAAAAATAACATTTAAAATTTATATTTAATATATATATATATATATATATATATATATATATATATATATTTTGTGAATATAAATTATATCTAAATATCAATAAAGATATTATTTATTTATAATATACTTATATTATTAATATTATTTTTCAACTCCTTTTACTCGGGAATGATGATTCACAAGGAGTGGCGACGAAAGTGTATGGTACGGGATTACCATACACACTGGAAAATTGGTCGTAACAGGATGATGTTTGAGGATGACGAACTGGATCGAGAGTTGTCCCTAACGGTAAGCACTTTTTGTATTTGCTAGATCGATTATTCCGGTTGCTGAAGGAAGAGAAGGAGATACCAAGGTCAGGATCAGGTTTAAAAAAGTTCTGCAAACAACACATCTTCACGAGCAAGTCTGCTGTTAAAAGCTACATCAATACATATTTTCCTGACACAGATTATGAAGTCTTTTTTTCTTCTTGATCCTGGAGGATTCCCACTTTATTAGCTTACGACATTCATTATTTGCTTTAGACACCACAAAGTCCCCGTAGTTGGAGTCACATGCTTCATGTGTTATCTATTGAATAGGTATAGTAGCAATAGGGATAAGATTATCGTAAGCTAATAAAGCTGGAATCCTCCAAGAGAAAGAAGATAAAAAGACTTCATGATCGATGCTAGGAAAATATGTATTGATATAACTTTTAACAGCGGACTTGCTCGCGAAGATGTGTTGCTTGCGGAACTTTTTTGAACCTGACCTATACCTTGGTATCTTGTTCTCTTCCTTCAGTAACCAGAATAGTCGAACTAGCAAATACAGAAACCAGTCCTGAAAGTGCATACCGTTATGAACAACCTTGCATCGAATTCTCTATCCCCAAACATCAACTTGTTGCAGCCAATCTCCCGATGCGTATGGTAATCCCGTAACATACACTTCCGCCGCCACTCCCAGTGAACCATCTTTCCCAGATAAAACGGGTTGAAAAATAATATTAATATATTAACAAGTATATTATAAACAAATAATATCTTTATTAATATTTAGATATAATTTATAATCTTTATTAATATATATATATTAAATACAAATTTTAAATGTTATTTTTTAAACATTAATATAACTGCTAATTTATTTATTAACATATTATGAATATTTTTTAAATAAAAACTTCAGTAATTAAAAATTTTAAGTAAAAGAAAGAGTATAAATTATCCAAAATTATATATTTCCTAAAATATAAGTTTGTATTTAATTAAAATTTCTAGGTAGAACAAAATCTATAGGTAAATTTCGTCTGTTATAATCGGCTTATTACATGCTGGTAGAATCCTTTCAAGATAAAATTATTTATAGCTTATGTTATATGGGTAGTTTTTCATAGATAATTTTCAGATTTTGATAACTCTGACACTTTCTTTTCTACACCTAAATCAATTGTTTAAACTTCCATTTTGTGAACAAACAAAAGGATAATTATGTTAATATTTATCACGGTAGTGATATTTGTGCCCTCTCTCAAGGATAATCATGGTAGTGATTAACTCAAGGAAATCATGTATTAACTCAAAAGTTTGTTTGTATTCTAGTAGAAGGAGAAGATCACTCATCGTACCAAAAAACATAAATAAAACCTACAGAAATAATATAAATGATCACATCAAGTAACAATATAATTCAATTATCAAATTATAGTAAAATTAACTATTAACTAAATATTATATTTGAAAAAAAAGAAAGAATACTTACTTTAATGATTTTGGTCCACTAGGATATAAATTCTGCTCTTTGTATTATTTCAAATTACTCAATCAAATGAAACAATAAATCATTATTTTTAGTGAACCATCCTACATCAATATCTATTTCCTCCACCAATAATCTCGCTGTAAAAATAATATAAATCAGTCGCAATTTTTAAAATATTCAAGACATGGTGTCCAACATCAAACATCTCATTCATTCTCAAGCCTGATATATTCAAATATGTAAGATAGGGAGCAAGGATTTTGAACGTATTGATTTCGCCAAAGTAGTAACAATTACAGAGGAACAAAAGTATAAGGGAAGAAAAAACTAAAAGTGATAGTCTCAGTGGATCTGAAACAAAGTTTGAGAATACAAAAAAGAAAATTGAGGAAGTTTCATCATGACATATTCAACATGAATTGTAAGAACCTTAATGGTTGTGAATATAAATGGTGTATCAGTAACGGTCAATAATGGAATCTACTAAATATACATCATTGGTTTCACTAAGACATTTCAAGCTAAGTTTGAAAACATTGGTGGAAGGATCTCTATGAGACAGGAAATGATGTACGAAATACTCGAGAAATGAAGAATCTTTGAATGATGAGTCATGGAAGTTAGGCACCGGTACAAAAACCCAAAAATACCTCCATCGCTTACTTAGAATACTTGTTTGAACAACAACGTTTGCATCCAGAGTAGAAAGTATGCAATGGATAATCTCATCTAATAACTTACTAAATTTGTCTTCTTTCTTTACTTTATCACTCTTCTTATTCTTTTTTTGTTCCTTTGCTGTGTTCAAAGTTTCTCTCCAGTTGAGTGTGATGTTTGCTCTCCTCATTCTTCCAAAAATTTTTCTTTCTTTACTTTCTCCTTCCCAAATACCTAATTTTACAAGTATGTTTAAGTTCCTATGACACCATTAGAAAAAAGAAATACTTTTAGTCTTAATTTTTTTAATTTTTTTATTTAAATTCATTTTATTATATTTAAATTCCTAGAGAAACTTTGAATTTTGCAAACGAACAAAAAAAAGGAAAAGAAGAGTTATAGAGCAAAGATAGAAGACAGACTTAGTAAGTTACTATATTGAGATTATCCATTGTATATTTTCTACTCTGGATGCAAAACTTATTGTTTAAACAAGTATTCTAAGTAAGCAATGGAAGTATATTTAGGTTTCTGTACCGGTGTTTAACTTTCATGACTCATCATTCGAATATTATTCACTTCTTCAGTATTGTGTACATCATTTCCTGTTTCATGGAGATCCTTCCACCAACGTTTTCAAACTTAGCTTAGAATATTATAGTGAAATCGATGATGTACATTTAATAGATTCCATCACCGACAGTGTTACTAATACACCATCCATATTTACAACTATTGAGGTTCTTACAATCTATGTTGACTGTGTCGTGATGAAACTTCCTCAACTTTCTGTTCGTAGTTCTTTCACTATATTCTCAACCTTTGTTTCATATCCACTGAGACTACAACTTTTAATTTTCCTTCCCTTAAACACTTGTACCTCTCTAATTGTCAATTTGAGTATGAACCGAAAAACTCTCTTGATCCATTTTAAGAATGTGTCAATATGAAATATTTAGATTTTCATGGTTGTCACTACTTTAGAAAAATCAATATGTTCAATATCTTTGATCTCCATCTTACGTATTTGAAAATATTAGGATTGAGAGTGGATGAGAAGTTTGATGTTGACTGTGTTATTGAGCTAGCAACACCAAGAAATGAATATTTTAAATATTATAACTTTGATTTGTATTATTTTTCTAATGAGATTAATCTTTATTTAATGGAGGAAATAGATATTGATGTAGGATGGTTCACTAAGGATACTGATTTATTATTTCGTCTGAGTTATTTGAAATAATGCTAAGAGCAGAATTCATATCCTGGTGGACCAAAATCATGGAAGTATTCTTTCTTTTGTGAAATATAATATTTAATTAATGGTTACTTGCTATCTTATTATAATTTGATAATTGAATTACAGTTTGATAATTGAATTACAGTTGTTTGATGTGATCATTTGTCGGTAGGTTTTTGTCTATTTCCTGATATCTTAGATAGTGATCTTCTCCTTTCATTAGAATGGAAACTTTTAAGTCAATACATGATATTTCTTCATCCCCTTGTATAGCTTAGAAGGTGAAAGTTTATTTGTTTGGTGAAAGTTTAGGTATGGAAAAAATAAATAAAAGCATTTTTTATAAATCAAAATATACACCTGATATTTTTATATTACGATGTTTTTAGATTAGAAATTGAAGTTGTTGGTTATTTTGTTATCCTAATGTAAGGGATATATTACAAGTCTTTTTTTCTCTTTAATGTAAAAAATTATCTTATAGCATATGATTCCCAATTATATGTATCATCATCAAACATATTCTAGTTTATGAATTTTATTTAGTTTGCTTTTGATGTTCAAGATTCACGATTTTTTTTTACTAGTCAACAGCTCTATGTTCAAATTCTATTTAATAAACATTTTTTTTTACTTTACCTATCACTTTATTTTCTTTTTTAATAAATTACTAACTAGTTTTTATTAACTTTTACATTTAAAATAATTCAATTGACATTTATTAACTCCAATAAAATTTATAGTTCACATTGATGGTTAAGGGATTACTTAAATAGAAATAATATATCTTAAGTATATTGGTTTAGTTTTTTTTCTTGAACAAAATATTCACTATTTCTTTGAGACGCATTAAACCGGACTAATATCTACATTATATCAACTCCCATTTAAAATATATAAGTAGTTAGATGATGTTCAGACATCATGTTAACAAAATGTGGATAGAATACCCATATCAGTCAATTCGTTTTAGATTTTCTGAATAAGTTTAAAAAAAAAATAAAACTCAAATATCATATCTAATGAGACAAATCTTCTTGATCATACCCTACATCTACAATTCAGCCTATCACTTGTACTATATCAGTTTTATATAAATTATATAACTTAAACGTCTGAAAAAAAAAAGTCTAAATAAACACAATTTGAAATAGTTTATAATGACAATAACATAGGTGGAAAAAAGTCTTAATTGGAGGAAAAAAGAATGTTTTTCTTAAGTTACAACTTCATCCAATCTTTGAACTATCATGTCACTCACATAATTGAGTGGTTCAATTAGCTACTAATCAAAAGTTGTATTGAGCTTCACTTAGTCTAGTTCTTATTTATATTTGTTGTTGTTTTAGGATGTAATGTATTTAGGAATGTTATGTTGTTTAAATAAAATAATATTTAGTTTTCTAATTCGGGATGTTCTCTCAAAATAGTAAATTGACTGTACATTGTTTCTAGAAATGGTTTGTAGCATACTCGTCTTAAATGGGTTGAAAGATCTCTTTAGACTTTTGATTCAATATATTTTTTCTTTTATAAAAAAATTATAAATAATAAATCATATATTCTTTTAATTAAATAAATATCTTATATAAATATTTGTGTCATAATTAACTATATATTATCATAATGTTGAATTATTTTTTATAAAATAAACATGTCATTTGGTTTGACTAATTCTAAGGAAATAATAAACTATTTCAACTAACTTATATAAAAAAAATAGAATTCAAGAGCTTATTTTTAATATTAAAATATATAACTAAGAATGTCTAATAAAGATATTATAAATATTGTTTTCATAAATGAAATTACACCTGCTTTATCAAGATATTTCAAACATTATCTTGGTCAAAACATAACTTGCAATTTAAATTATGTGAATTAAATTAAATTATTATAAATTAAATTGAAATATCTTGACTGAATATTTTAAATCTTGCACGAATGGCATGTAGATAATACAGGCATTATGTTTACTTGTGTATGTTAAATATTTGTTATTAATGTCTGCGCACACTAAGCTCCTTATGTATACATATATACTTTTTGCATTATAAATGTAAATATGTATGCAAATTATGATTAAGTTAAAGAAAACAGATTATGTCATTGTTGATGAAATATGACATTATTGAAGCCGTTATTCGTAGTGTGCCTTGACTATACACTCATTTCCCTATTATCCACCATGTCATTCCTATGTTGATGAGATCCAAATGCATCATTCACTACGTCACACATCTAATTATTATTAAGAATTCTTTTATTATTTTTTTCAGCTTCATCTGTAATATTTACTCCTATTCACTACCCATGTTTGAAGCCACACTTTGTATCCAATTGGAAATGGTTTAAGAATTAAGTGTTCATACACTACTTAACTACAGTGCCATTTGTTAAGTTGCATTTCTGACATGGACATATTATTTTCACCCTCACACTATTATTAACAAATTTAAAGTTCAAAAATCTATTCAAATTTTCCATATATTCAAGTATATCTCTAAGCATATTTATCTAAGATTTATTCATTGAGATAAGAGTAGGCAATATAACTTCATTTAAAAAGTTGTATTTACATCAAAGAGAACAATAATTATAAAAAAAATAACATATGAGTTATAATATCTAAATAAGTAAATATAAAATATTTTCTAGATGTACTTTTAAATTACTTGTTGACAAAGAGACTTTATAATTTAATCACGTTTTTAATTCTATGTTTCTGTTTGGCTAGTTCCATTTAAAACAATTTAAGTCTACTTTTACCGGCAACCACAGTACATCCGTTAGGGTTAGCCGTATAGGCTAATAGCATCATTGAGAAAAAATAGAAAATATAATTGAATCTAAATTTCAAACTGAATTGGAAAAGTAATGATAAGAAATTAAAAACTGAATTGGATAAGATATAGCCTAAAAGGTGACACCAGAGTAGTGAAATACAAAAAGTTAGTTGCAGACATGAATCCATACAAAAATTAACAGCTTAAAGATTGCTAAATAGTTACGGTTGCTTCAAATGAAAATTCGGTATGAAGCAAACAAGGTCCCTAATGGGAACGTGTCTAGGCTAGAAGTGTCCCTTGGTGGATTCCATTCCAACAAGATTCAAAATTCTTTTTCTTTTTAATTTATAAAAAATAATATTATTAAGTTTTGCTCAACATTATTTACCTGAAAAAAAAATTCTTTTCACAAAAATATATCATGGTAAGTTCAAATTCAGCAAATGTTATATTAAAAGCATTGCACACAACACATAAATAAAGAATGAGAAAAAAAAATTTAAAAATTCATCATACCAACCTTTTTGACGCAATTAAATATGAAGAATACCAGTCAATCTGCGAATGCGGGGATCCACTCCAAAACTGTGAAAGAGAAAAACAAAATTAATAATAAAAATAATATATAAATGTTAAATTAAAGTAAAATAACATAAAATCAAAAGTTATAAAATGAATGAAATAACCTTGACGGTGAAAGAATCATAATCTTTTTGTTCCTAGACTTAATAACTATTACAAGACATAGAAGTTAGTAGAAAAGAAAAAGATAAAACTTGATAGAGGAGAAGATGAAAGAAGAGGTGGTGGTGACTGACAAATACCTTTATATGGGAAACGGAGACGGCGGCAAAATCCTAAATGAAACTATTAAAAGCAAGAGGACCATTGCCATTCCTTCTGATCAGAGGCCACCCTCAAAGTCCACGTGTCATCATAAAAAGTCGAAGGGCCATAAGTCATCACTGCGACCGCTCATACACATGCCGCTCTGCCAAGCGTTTGCGACCATCAATTACTGCCAGGACTGCTCCTTCGCTATGGATTTCTTAACTAATAAATAAATTAAACATTTTACCTGGGAATATATATTAATGTTTAAAATTTTCATTTAATATATATATATATATATATTAATTATGAATATAAATTATATCTAAATATCAATAAAGATATTATTTATTTATAATATACTTATATTATTAATATTATTTTTCAACCCGTTTTACGTGGAAAAGATGGTTCACATGGAGTGGCGACGGAAGTGTACGATACAAGATTAGCATATGCATCGAAAAATTGGCCGCAATAGGATGATGTTTGGGGATGGAAAACTGGATGGAGAGTTGTCTCTGATGGTAAGCACTTTTAGAACTGATATCTGTATTTGCTAGATCGACTATTCTGGTTGCTGAAGGAAGAGAAGGAGATACCAAGGTCAGAGTCAGGTTAAAAAAGTTATGCAAGAAGTCTGCTGTTAAAAGCTACATCAATATATATTTTGGCACAGATCATGAAGTCTTTTTATCTTCTTTATCCTGGAGGATTCCCACTTTATTAGCTTATGACATTCATGTCCCTATTGTTGTCGTACCTATTCGACAGATAACACATGAAGCATATGACTCAAACTACGGGGACTTTGTGGTTTGTAAAGCAAATAATGAAGGGTGCCCTAATCTTGTGTTAGAAGAAGTGGATAATTATTCACAAGACATGACATGTGATGTCTATTGTTCTGAACCATTGTTTTGCCTTGCTTGTTGTTGCATTCTTTGTGGCAAAACTATTTCTACAGATTATGGTGGTGTAGTTATGTTGAAATAGTTTTGCCACAAAGAATGTAACAACAAGCAAGGCAAAACAAAGGTTCAGAACAACAGACATCACACGACATGGTTTGGGAATAATTATCCACTTCTTCTAACACAAGACTAGGGCACCCTTCATTATTTACTTTAGACACCACAAAGTCTCCGTAATTGGAGTCACATGGTTCATGTGTTATCTGTCGAATAGGTACAATAGCAATAAGGACAGGATTGTCGTAAGCTAATAAAGCGGGAATCCTCCAAGATAATGAAGATAAAAAAAATTTATGATCGGGGCTAGGAAAATATGTATTGATATAGCTTTGAATAACAGACTTGCTCGCGAAGATGTGTTGCTTGTGGAACGTTTTTGAACCTGACCCTAATCTTGGTATCTCCTTTTCTTCCTTCAATAACCGCGATAGTCGATCTAGCAAATACAGATACCAGTCCTAAAAGTGCTTAGGAACAACTCTCCATCCAATTCTCCATCTCCAAACATCATTCTATTGCGACAATTTTCCGGTGCGTATGGAAATCCCGTACCATACGCTTCCGCCGCCACTCCGTGTGAACCATCTTTTCCGAGCAAAAGGGGTTGAACTATCATGTCACTCACATAATTGAGTGGTTCAATTAGCTACTAATCAAAAGTTGTATTGAGCTTCACTTAGTCTAGTTCTTATTTATATTTGTTGTTGTAGGATGTAATGTATTTAGGAGTGTTATGTTGTTTAAATAAAATAGTATTTAGTTTTCTAATTTGGGATGTTCTCTCAAAATAGTAAATTGACTGTACATTGTTTCTAGAAATGGTTTGTAACATAATCATATTAAATGGGTTGAAAGATCTCTTTAGACTTTTGATTCAATATATTTTTTTATAAAAAAAATATATAATAAATCATATATTCTTTTAATTAAATAAATATCTTATATAAATATTTGTGTCATAATTAACTATATATTATCGTAATGTTGAATTATTATTTTAAGAAATATCATGGAATGTTCAAATTTTCAGCAAATGCTATATTAAAAACTGTGCACATAACAAATAAATAAAGAAAAGAAACAATGAAAAAAAGAAGTTTAAAAAT